>Ga0207721_100117_pt1 | contig 58207 bp, 37 predicted proteins | sample TtaePargueraPR_3_FD_187756 | JGI IMG/M metagenome (GOLD analysis project Ga0207721, IMG submission 187756) | Aerobic enrichment media microbial communities from Bioluminiscent Bay, La Parguera, Puerto Rico - Tt and P2 (1) (SPAdes) | ecosystem: Environmental > Aquatic > Marine > Unclassified ...
AAGAGACATGGGTTTATGGCTATGATGAAGCCAGTAATCTTAAAAGCATAACTGACCCAAGAGGCAAAGTTACAAAAATGGAGTATGACAACGTTGGAAGACTAGAAAAACAGACACTGCCTTTAGAGATGTATTTAGAAGCTTCCTATAATGATGATGAAACAGAAGTAACAGTGACTGATTATAATAAAGAATCAATTGTATATAAATATGACAACAACATGAGGTTAGATATTAAAGAAGTTGGAGATGAGAATACCTATGATTTTGATTATACAAATGAGGGATATGTAAAAGAGGTAAAAGATAAAAACGGAACTACAAGCTATGAATATGATGATCTTCACAGACTTATAAAGAAGATAAACCCCGATAGTAGCACATTAGAGTATTTTTATGATTGGGCAGGAAATTGCACCGGAGTAAAGACTAAAGGTGGAGCAACAAGCTATGTATATGATGTTTACAATCGACTTAGCAAGGTTATAGGAAATGACAATAAAGTAACAGAATATTTATATGATGAGGTTGGAAATCTTGAATTTATACTGAATCAGGATGGTTTCAAAACTCAATATATTTATGATGATCAAAACAGGCTTACCGATGTAGAGAGGATAAAACCCGACGGAGAGACTGTAGAATATGCTTACCACTATGATTTGGGTTATGCTGGAGAGCGTAAAAAAGTAACAGAAACCAATGGACGTGTAGTTGAATATGATTATGACGATTGTTACAGGCTTAAAGAAGAAAAGATAACTGATCCAGTACTTGGCAACAGGACAATAACCTATGAATATGATAAAGCTGGAAATAGGCTTGAAAAGAATGACAATGGAATAATCACAGTTTATGATGCTGATGACAACAATAGGATTAAGCAAGAGGGCGATATTGAATACAATTATGATGCTAATGGTAATTTAAAAAGAAAAGTTGATACAAACTCAACGACCACTTATGAATATGATGGCGAAAATCGTCTGATATCGGTAACTCAAACTGAATCAGATACAACAAATGTTGAAACCTATACGTATGATTGGGAAGGAAACAGAATAAGCAAAACAATAAATGGTGTAGAGACAAAATACCTTGTAGACAGTAATGGACTTTCACAGGTTATTGAAGAGCGTGACAGTGATGATAATCTACTGGTATACTATACCTATGGAAATGACCTAATTAGTCAAACAAGAGATGATGTAACAAGTTACTTCCAATACGACGGACTTGGTAGTACAAGAATGCTAACCGATGAAGACGGCAATGTAACTGATACATATATCTATGATGCCTTCGGTAATATATTGAACAGAACAGGAACGACACAGAATAGCTACATGTTTGCAGGAGAACAATACGATGCAAATAGCGGATTCTATTACCTAAGAGCAAGATACATGAACCCTGGCACAGGTAATTTTATAACAATGGATCCGTATGGCGGAAGTTTGTATGACCCAACAAGCTTGCACAAGTACCTTTATGCAAATGCAAGTCCGGTAAACTTTATAGACCCAACAGGATATTTCTCTATAACTGAAGTGATGGCATCCTTTGAAATCCATGGGATTATGAGTACACTAAGGTGTGTAGCACTATCAGCCTTAAGAAATGCAGCAATAGGTGCGGTATCTGGAGCAGTATTTGGAGGAATAGATGCAAAATTAGGTGGCAGAAATGTAATAGAAGGTGTAATAAGTGGCTCAATAAGTGGAGCGGCATTTGGAGCATTAGCAACTTTTTCAGAGTTAAGGCTGTTACTAGGTGTAATAGGGATAAAGAGTGGAACAGAAGGAGTAATTGCAGCAGCACAAGATGGTGACTATGATTTAGCAGCATGGAGAGCTACAACAACTATAATTGCAATACTGTCACTCAAAAGTGAAATGTTTAATAAAAGACTTGGTAAAAAGGGAGTGGGGAAGACTGGTGCTGACAATGTGGCAAAGTTTGAAAAATACAGATCCTCACTTGCTGCTGACGAAATAATTAATGCAAGACGTACAGGCACTGCCTTAACAAAATCAGACCCTGGGCATAGAGCTGCTAGTTTTCTCACAAAAGAGCAACTATCTGCTGGAAAAACATTTAGTATTCGTGGTGGAGATGGTGTTCAAAGAACATTGCTTCAAACAAAGGGTCAGTTAAATGGTAAAAATGGTATATATGAATATATCTTAGAACCCAACGGAACTGTATCTCATCAGCGATTTATAAAAGATGGTATTATCAATGGAATACCAAATCAAAGGAGGTAAATTGTGGAACAAATGAATATTAGATTAAATTATGAATTCATATGTAAGAAAGCTATATTATCATGGAATGATATCTTGTATGGCGTTAATAATAGAATAATATCATCAGATGTGGCCATTGAACATGCTGTGTTTATTATTTCAAAAGGTGAAGATGATAATAAAGGTTTACTAGAGTTGGCGTCTTTGTATAAAGGTGAAGATATTCATCCTCATATCGACAAATTAGCAGAAGCGGAAAGTGTTGAGGATAATGAAGTAATAATTGAAAAGTGGTTATATTTATTATTAACTTGGATTTATGAAAATAGAGAAAATTACGATGATCCATTAAGTATGGTTGAGCAATTATATGGGGAATTTGATTATCCAGATTCAATTATCAATTTTGTGAGATATATGCCTACGGATGAACCTTCGCTGGGGTCTTTGGAATTAAATGAAGCTAGACTATATGATAAATGGAAAGATTATTTAAATGAGCAAAAAGGAAAATTTACTAGTTAAAAATATGAAATGTTAGAAATTTGAAGATATAATAAATTTTTGGATTAGAATTTAACTTAATTCCAATCCATTCTTTTCACCTATACTTGACAGTGTGTATCACAATGTGATGCTATATAACCATAAAAGAAATAGGAAGTGTACATATGGCTACAGAAAAAGATACAATGCTAAGAGTAAGACTAACACAAAGGCAATCCGATGAATTAAATGCAATCATAGGAGAACTTCAAAAGCAAATGCCTGAGGCGAGTGTGACAAAATCAAGCATAGCAAGATATGCATTAGAGAAATATGTAGGTGACCATATAGCAAAACGTGATGGCACGAAAGTATTTATTGATGTGAATACAAATTATGCTTCAAAGGAAGATATTAAAACCTTATATGACATTGTGGGTAATTTGTTGGAAGAGGCAAAGGAAAATCACACAAAGGCAGTACATCATATGGTCGGTGAAATATTTGAGCCAATTATGATGCGAATGGCAATTGATATGAAGTCCAAAGGTGGTGAGTAGGTATGGAGAGGATTGTGTGTCCTTCCTGTACGAAACTTGCTTTTTGGACAGAAGGTACAACAGAAGCTAAATGCCCTAATTGCAAGAAGTTTGTAAGGGCGGTGTTTGAACATGGAGTATATAAAGGAACTGAAATTGTTCCTGCAAGAAAGAAAACAGCATAAAATAAATTGCACAGAGCCAAATAGGCGGCATATAGTGACCGACCAAGAGCCTGGCAGATAGTTTCCTAAAAGGGAAATTGTTTGTCAGGCTTTTTGTTTTGTATGCTCTCGGAAACTCCGAGGGCTTTATTTATCTGATTCACAAAATTCAACATTATCAGTTCACCCCTGCAAATCTTTCACTTCCTTTTTGGTTCTTCCGCATAATTGGCGGTAATGCTAGTTGTATGATATAATAATATAGGGTGGTTTTAATAATGACAAATTTTTTTCAACAGTTTTATCCTGATTATTTGGATCATACTAATACTGAAATTAATAACGATAAAGTGATATTTCATTTTGATAGTTTAAGGGCCGAATGTATATGCCCAGAGTGTGGTAAAACAACAAACAAATTCAAAAACTACTATAATCGAAAAATACAAGATCTACCTATAATTGATAAACAGCTGTTTTTAATAATTCGGTTAAAGAAATATATATGTAAAAATAAATTTTGTAGCAAAGGCATTTTTGTAGAGCCTATTGATGAACTTGTAGAGAAAAAGTCAAGAAAAACCAAAAGATTAGATGAATTGCTAACAAGGCTAGCATTAACTTTAAGTGCAGAAGAAGCATCTAGAATATGCAGATCAAAAAAAATATCTATTAGTGGGGATACTTTACTTCGTATTGCAAAAGCATGGCAGAAGGAAATTAATGTTGAAGATATTACAGCATTAGGTATAGATGATTTTGCTCTAAAAAAAAACATAAGTATGGAACAGCTATTGTAAATTTAGATGATAATAGAGTAATATCAATAGTAAATTCTAGAGAAACAGAAGATGTACAAGCTGTTTTAGATACTTTTCCAAACCTAAAATATCTCTCAAGAGATAGGGGCAAACAGTATCAAAACTTATCAAATAAATATATTCACGTAGCTGATAGATTTCATATTATAAAAAATTTAAGTGATAATTTAATTAAATCCTTGCAGAAGCAAATACCTAACAAAGTTAGTATTGAAGAGAATATAGACGAGAAGAAGGGAGCATTGCTACCGGAAAAAACTATTAGCACATATAGTGACAACAGTGAGAAAACTGTAGCTCATCAAAATAAAATAAAGCTTATTAAACAAGTGCAGGCTGAATATGAAAAAAATAATAATATTAGTGCAATAGCTAGATTATTTAAAATGAGTAGGACCACAATTAAAAAATATTTGCTGATGGATGATATTGAAAAAGAATCAGCATTTGATGTAAGTACTCGCAGCAGTGATCTCGATCAATTTAAAGATATTATTTTAGATAAATATTATTCTTGTGGAGTAGTAACCAAAGTGAATGAATTTCTATTAGAAAAAGGTGTTAAAGCAAAATACAGTGTTTTAAATAGGTACATAAATAAACATAAGGATATCTCACAAATAAAGATTAGTGAAGAGAATTTAACAAAAAGGAAGATAACTATAATAAATAGAGGAGACATTATAAAAAAAGTGTTTAATTGGAAATGCAACGATGATAATACAACAAAGTATATTGATAAATTAAAAAAGTTACACCCTATAATACGTGAATATCAATCCTTTTACCAAACATTTAAACATGCACTAACAAGCTTAAATCATAAAAAAGTTGAAAGTATATTTAATGCTGATTATGAAGAACTGACAATTAATTCATTCCTAAAAGAGGCAAAAAAGGACGACTTTGAAGCGATATTAAATGCTTCAAAATATAAAATTAACAATGGAATTCTAGAGGGAACAGTTAATAAAATTAAGAATATAAAGAGAGTAATGTATGGAAGATGCGGTGTAGAATTATTGACAAATAAGGTATTGTTTCAGTCGATAAATTGTTTGTAGCCGCCAATTATGCGGAAGAACCAAAAATTTAAATAAATAAAAATTTAGAGGTGATAATTATGGAGTATTTGCATCATGAAGTAATCTCATATTGTACAGTATTTGAATTGAAACTATCACAAGATGAATTAGAAGTATATGAAAGTTGTTTGAAATATATATTGGAAAATTGCAATGATGAAATAATATACCAAATAACTGGATGTAGAAAAACAGAATTAAATTCTTGGCATAGCGAATTAAAAGAAATGATATTGAAATATGTTAGAAAGGATTTGTTGCCAGATAAATATAAGTAGAAAAGGTTTAAATTCTTGGGGGAGAGGAGTATAAAGTAAACTTAATTGATATATTATGGAATGGATAATAGATCAACGATGGATCGATCCGTACAGTGGAAGTTTGTATGATCCAACAAGCTTACACAAGTACCTCTATGCAAATGCAAGCCCGGTAAACTTTATAGACCCGACAGGATATTTTCTCTATAACTGAAGTGGAAGGATTTGGTGGCAGAAATATAATAAAAGGTGCAATAAGTGGTACAATAAGCGGAGCAGCATTTGGAGCATTAGCAACTTTTTCAGAGTTAAGGCTGTTACTAGGTGTAATAGGTATAAAGAGTGGAACAGAAGGTGTAATTGCAGCAGCACAAGATGGCGATTATGATTTAGCAGCATGGAGAGCTACAATGACTGTAATTGCAATACTGTCACTCAAAAGTAAAATATTTAATAAAAGACTTGGTAAAAAGGGAGCGGGGAATGTTGTTAACAAAATTCCTCAGACCAGAGTTGGAAGATGGATGTCTCAAGCAGAATATGATACTATGATTAAAACTGGTAAAGTACCTGAAAGTTTTACTGGAACAACACACGTTGCATCACCAGCGGATATAAATGCTTTTGGTAAACAAGCAAAACCAGGCTCTATATATGTTGAATTTGATGTTCCAAGCAGTTCCTTAAAAGCTACCAATCAAGGTTGGTCTAAAATTGTAGGACCTAATTCATTGGAAGGTAGATTAGCTGTAAAAAAAGGAAATCCAGTACCAGAGATGCCTTCAGCAACAAATATTGAAATAAAGGGGAGTAAATAAAATGAACAGTTTGTTTATTGAGTGGATTAGTAATAATGAATCAAAGCTTCTTGATATGGGCATTGAAACTGAGAATATTAGAGAATCTCCAAGTGGAACAATTGATAGTGGTGTTACTGTTGAACAAACATCTAAACGTTGTTTAGGACAAATTAGTGTGTGGTGTTCTGGATTAATGGATATTGAAATTTTAGATATACAATCAGAAAGCCGCTTACTCTATAAACACTTAAATGTAACAGAAGATAGTAACTTTAGTTTGATTTTAGAAGAATATTTGATGATTATGTCCAGTGATAGATGATGATAATTAAAAGAATTTAGATTAATATCAAAAACCCCAGAAAACCAATAAACTTGGTATCTGGGGTTTCTTTCTACCTAAACTTGATGCGATGTATTACCTTGTAATACTATATAACCATAAAAGAAATAGGAGGTGTACATATGGCTACAGAAAAAGATACTATGTTACGAGTAAGACTCACACAAAGGCAATCCGATGAATTAAATGCAATCATAGGAGAGCTTCAAAATCAAATGCCTGAGGCAAGTGTGACAACATCAAGTATTGCAAGATATGCATTAGAGAAATATGTAAGTGACCATATAGCAAGACGTGATGGCACGAAAGTATTCATTAATGTGAATACAAATTATGTAACAAAGGAAGAAATACATTAAGGTTATAAAGGTTTTGAGGGTTTATGGAAATGACCTAATTAGTCAAACAAGAGATGATATAACAAGTTACTTTCAATACGACGGACTTGGTAGTACAAGAATGTTAACCGATGAAGACGGCAATGTAACTGATACATCTATGACGCTTTCGGTAATATATTGAATAGAACAGGAACGACACAGAACAGCTACATGTTTGCAGGAGAACAATACGATGCAAATAGCGGATTCTACTACCTAAGGGCAAGGTACATGAACCCCGGTACAGGTAATTTTATAACGATGGATCCGTATAGCGGAAGTTTGTATGATCCAACAAGCTTGCACAAGTACCTCTATGCAAATGCAAGCCCGGTAAACTTTATAGCCCCCACAGGATATTTCTCTATAACTGAAGTGATGGCATCCTTTGAAATCCATGGGATTATGAGTACACTAAGGTGTGTAGCACTATCAGCCTTCAAAAAAAGTAATTTAATAGGTCTTGTGTATTGTGCCTGAAATATTGAATATATAATTTTTAAAACTCTCTATATGTATGATATAAGAGTGTGAAAACTAATGAATAAAGGGATTTTTTTATCAGAGAAGAATTTAATATCCTGTAGATGGGCAATTTTTGAGGATAATGAAGTGTCGGGGTGGTTGTATTTAACAAACCCTAATGAGAAAAAGCCCATTGCTGATTGTTGGATTTATAATAGGGTAGAGGCACCAAGTCCATCAGAAATAAAAGATTATAGAAATGGACCACCACCAGCTTCATTTGAATACTGTAGGTCTAATGTATTTGTTTCTAAGACAGATAATATGAAAATAAGCTTTAAATGGTCAGATGATGGAAATGCAGTAGCTCTAATTGTAGAGAATGTTCCGTTAGGGTATATAATTGCTGGTAGTAGAGGAGGATATAGCCGAAATTTGCTTAAGAATGGGCCATGGGGAAATGTATTTGAAGAAGATAGATATAAAGATATTTTTGGATAGACTAAAAGAATTAACATAGGAAAATTGAAAAATAGGATATATAATGACGGTGAAATTAACCTTCTATCGATTACAAAGATGCAATAGAGTATTCATTTGATAATATGGACGAAGAAATTAAACATAGGTATAGGAAATATTATTTGTAGAGAGGTGAGATGAAGGTTACACAGTTTCGGCTGATGTGGCCTTTATTCTTACAATGAAGGTACCTATTAAAGTTATAAAGAGTGATTTTTGTACGATAAGGTACGTGTCTATTAGTCAATTAGCCTCTATGCAAATGCAAGTCCGGTAAACTTTATAGACCCCACAGGATATTTCTCTATAACTGAAGTGATGGCATCCTTTGAAATTCAGGGGATTATGAGTACATTAAGGTGTGTAGCACTATCAGCATTAAGAAATGCAGCAATAGGTGCGGTATCTGGAGCAGTATTTGGAGGAATAGATGCAGGATTAGGTGGCAGAAATGTAATAGAAGGTGTAATAAGTGGTTCAATAAGCGGAGCAGCATTTGGAGCATTAGCAACCTTTTCAGAGTTAAGGCTGTTACTAGGTGTAATAGGGATAAAAAGTGGAACAGAAGGAGTAATTGAAGCAGCACAAGATGGTGATTATGATTTAGCAGCATGGAGAGCTACAACAACTATAATTGCGATATTGTCACTTAAAAGTGAAATATTTAATAAGCGTGTTTGTTTTACAGAGGATACGCTGATTTATACAAAAGATGGGTATAAAAAGATAAAGGATATTGAGGTTGGAGATGAAGTATACTCTAGGAATCCCGAGACAGGAAAGAAGGGATTAAAGAGGGTAGTAAATGTATTTATAAGGGACATAAAAAAGCTTATTCACTTAAAGGTAGGAGATCAGGAAATAGAGACAACAGCGACTCATCCATTTTGGGTTGAAGATATAGGTTGGGTTAATGCTATAGAATTAAAACCAGGTGATAAGCTTGTAATGTACTCAGGTGAGATACTTGAGGTGAAGGAAGCATTTGTTGAGTATCTTGATAAACCAATAAAGGTGTATAATTTTGAAGTAGAGGACTGGCATACATACTTTGTGCCGGAGTATAATGTATTTGTACATAACGATAAATGTGGTGGTGCAGGAGCTGGTAAAGCTAGAGATTTCAAATTTCCTAAATCTAATAATGACATGAAGAAAGTATTTGGTGTAAAGGATAAAGTATTCCATAAAGAAATTAAACCCGAAATAATAAAGCAGATTAAAAAAGACTCTGTATATAGCAAGGAATTTAGAAAGATGGGCAATAATCCGGATATCGGAGTAGATGATATTGGTAAAATTGTTCTCAAAGATGTGAAAACAGGAAAGACATTGCTAACTAATTGGTCTTTTGAAAGTTTTATACCATAACAAGGAGGATGCATATGTCGTATGATTTAAATATTTTGTGTATTAATCAAGATAATCCATCGAAGCTGTCGTTTGTATCATCAATTGAATTAAGAAATGAAATTGATTTTCCTGATTCAGGAAGGTATCATTCAATATGGTCGTTTATGTGCAATTTAAAAGGAGTTTGGTACTCAATTGGAAAACATGATGATGGGTGGTTTAATGCGATGTCAATAGTTGACGCGGACTTTGATAAAGTCATAGAAAAGAGTTGTATGCCACATTGGGTTTTAGATGATGAAATAAGGTCAAACCTAAAACCACTGATTGTATATGACGAATATAAAAGGGATTTGGAAATCATTATTGAATTTCTAATTCAACAGTCTCCTAATAGTATTATAATGTTTTTGGCAAGATATCAAGGTGGAGAAAAAGAAATAGTTCATGGAGTTTTGAAACGTGAGGAATTTACAAAGCTATTAAATCAATCTAAAATACTTTTTAATGTTTGTTATATTATTAGTAATTAATGTTTTAATTAACTTAATATTTAGGAGGTTATCCATGATAGCCGTCTTTTTCTTTATGTCTATAGTGGAGTTGGTCACATTTTTTTCAATAAGCCAAATTAGGAGGTTATTATATGAGTGTATTTCCAGGAATTAGAATTGATGGCGATAAGAATGAAATAAAATTAAGTATATTGAATGGATTAAATCCCAATAATATAACCCCAATAGATAATATGAGAAGCTGGATTAGAATTGACGAAGGAGTATACGAGTTAGATATATTTGTGAAATATGAGGAATTTTATTTATTATATAAACACCCAGTTCATGAAAAGATGGATAAGTTATTTTATGTTAGTAGAGATGAGCTTGTTCAATTTATGAAGGATAGAATTGACACAAAAAGAAGTGAAGGGATTGATATTATCATTTGCTCAAAAGATTTTTCCAAACTAATAGTATGTAATCATGATGGAGAAATATATATAGTATAAAATAAAAAACTGTTATTAGTAAAATAAGCAAACAAGCCAGATTTAAATCATGTTTCTGGCTTGCTTATAACTTTTTAAAGCAACAGGATGGTTTTAAAACTCGATACATTTATGATGACCAAAACAGGCTACCGATGTAAAAAGGATAAAACCTGACGGAGAGACTGTAGAATATGTGTACCACTATGATTTGGGTTATACCGGAGAGCGTAAAAAAGTACAGAACCCAACGGACGTGTAGTTGAATATGATTATGATGCCGCAAAAAAAATATAGAAAAGGTAACTCTTGCCTATGGGATTGAGGGGAAAGAAGAAACAGGCTTGAAAAGAATGACAATGTAATAATCACAGTTTATGATCAAGCAGGAGGTTACTTCAGAATATTTCAACCTAAATCTATAGGAAGTACAAAAGGAACATATTTAAATCTACTAGGAAATGAAGTTTGTCCTGCATTTAAATCTAAAGGAGGAATTAAGAATATTAGATTAATTAATGTTGGTAAAGACATATGGCAACAGTTTACCCATTTTTTAATTGAATAAATTACATATATTTTAAAAGGAGGCAAATTATGCAAACTTCTGAAGTGTTTAGAAGGGGAATATTAGTAGCTAAGAATAATCAATCTGAAATAGAATTATTGAGGTGGTTTATAGAAAAACCAATTTATGTTGAATATTTGCCTATATTATCAGAGACTCTTTTTTTGAGATTATATAATACAAATTTATTTAGTAGTATCAATACAATTAGTAATAGTAATATTGATGATTATGAAGAAGAGAAGGTTAACTTTAGTTATGTACCTGAGATAAAAAGAGTAGTAGATAAACTATTAAAGGGAGAACTCGATGCTGAAACGAAAAGATATTTAACTGATTTTATTGTATTATTAAACTATGCTTATGAGAATAAGCGTGAAATATTTTTCATATTTTAATTAATAATAAAAAGTAACTTAAAATTTAAGAGTTTACTTATATTTAATAAAATGTATAAAACTTAACACAATTTACTAGAATTAATTAAAACACATGGATGACAAAGTTTTTAGAAATGTAGTAGGTGGATAAATAAACTGAGTAGCATTTTGAGCATTAGCAACCTTTTCAGAGTTAAGGTTGTTACTAGGTGTAATAGGTATAAAGAGTGGAACAGAAGTAGTAATTGCAATACTGTCACTCAAAAGTAAAATATTTGATAAAACTGCTTGCTTTACAGAAGATACGCTGATTTATACAAAAGATGGGTATAAAGAGATAAAGGATATTGAGGTCGGAGATGAAGTTTACTCAAGGAATCCCGAGACAGGAGAGCAAGGATTAAAGAGGGTAGTAAATGTATTTGTAAGGGATATAAAAAAGCTAATCCACTTAAAGGTAGGAGATCAGGAGATAGAGACAACAGCGACTCATCCCTTCTGGGTTGAAGATATAGGTTGGGTTAATGCTATAGAGTTAAAACCGGGTGATAAGCTTGTAATGTACTCAGGTGAGATACTTGAGTTGAAGGAAGCATTTGTTGAGTATCTTGATAAACCAATAAAGGTGTATAATTTTGAAGTAGAGGACTGGCATACATACTTTGTATCGGAGTATAATGTATTTGTACATAATGCTGGATGTGGTGGTGCAGGTAATAAAGGAATGACTAAGACGAATGAATCCTCAAATACTTCACCTGCAGCGGAGAATAAAATTATTAAGGTTATAAAAGATAGCAAAAATACGATTTTTAAAACCAATGCAAATGGAGAAAAAGTTCCTTATGGTAAAAGAGTCAACATAAATGATGACTATAAAATTATTGTTAGAAGGGATATTGGCGAATTTTCTCATGGAGATGCCAATCATTATAATATAGAAGTTCAAACTAAAGCAGGAAATATAAAATATAATATGCATATATATGTGGATAATCTAATGAACATTATAAAAGTTGTAGATTAATATTAAGAAAAATGTAAATAACTTGTATCCTAAGTTCCCGGAATGTATAACGATGTTTTGCTACGAATGCCAATTATATCAAAGCGTTTACGGATTATACATTTTGATTTGACATGTTATACATTTGAGGTTTATAACGAGGTTGGATCTAGTGTTTTCAATACATTCACGAATTATCGTTATAAAATGTGGGAATCCAGGTTGTATAGAGATTTTTAGTCGGAATTGTGGAATTAATTTTATTGGTTCCATAATTCTGATTTATGGGGATTTTTAACAGAAAGGATGATGGATTTGGAAAAATACAAAAAGATATCTCTTAAAGTACGTAACAACGAGGAATATGAAATTAAGTGTGATAATATTGCTGAACTTGTAATTTTATCAGATAAGAAAGATATCTCAAAACAATGTAAAGTAATATTTAATTTTAGTAAAGAAGCTTTAATTGGATTTGGAACATATTGTATAAGATTTGCACAGAAATATAAAGATAACACTCATTATCATGTAAATCCAATAGGCAACGAACTTTCAAATCAAAGCATGGGTTTTTTTCTAACACCCGAGAGTCCTGAGTTGATAATCGGAAGTAAAAATTTTAGTGCACTAGTAACGCAAGGTTATGCAAATAAAGAAAATAGTGAATACATAGATTTCGAAATTGATTATTTGGTTGACTTAACATTTGACAACGATTATTTTGAATATCATAATTTGGGTTTTTGTAATGTAGCAGAATTAATAGTATTGCATGAAAATGTGAATATTTCTAATAAATGTACTGTAGTATTTAAATTCAGTAAAAATGGACTTATAGGAATTGGAACAGAATTAATTAGATTAGCACATAATTATAACAAAGATATTAACTTATCAATAGAACCTACGGGAAATTATAATATTTTAAATTGCTATGGATTTTTATTGACTTCTAACAGTTCATCTCTCACTATAGGATGTAAATCTTTAAATAACGTATTTTTCTATGATCAAGATTTTGGTAAAAGATAAGTTTGTATTCTAGCAAATTTGTTGCACACAAGGAAAGCTCTAACGAAGTAAATTTTATAAAAATGCATATGAAAGGTGTTTAAAATATTTATAATTTGCTATTGGCAGTTTTAAGGAATACGATGCTAATGGAGCATGGGGAAAGGAAGAGTTTATAAGGACTATTGTTAATTAATACATTAAACCACAAGCTATGCGTGTGAGAATTGAAAATTTATACTTAGGTAATTAAAGATCCAAGTACTGTAAAGAAAGGTTTGTACGATATAAGACTTACGAAACGTAAGCGTTTGGGATTGGTCGAGGCTTTTCGTATATGCCGAAGACAATATAACCTTATGCGATAAGGCGAGTGTAAAGTTGCACCCCGAGGTCGGAGACTGTGGCACGTGTACACAAGAAATTGACAGGAACTTGGGAGACCCTGCACTTCCACGAATAAGTGGTAGGAGAAATCAAAGCTTGAACAAAGCAAGACAATCCGAAGAGTTGCAGGGAGTCGGATTCTGCCATAGTACCGATGAAGCGAGTAATGACCGTGGATGGGAAGGGCATGAACACGAAGAACAATCTTACAGGGAAACACTTTCTGTACGCAGAGACAGGTGAGAATTGAAGTGAAAACCAAACTGGAAAGAATAGCAGAAATCTCAAAACTGAGAAACTGTGAACGTTCTGCGTGAAGAGCCGGATGTGGGAAAACTACAAGACCGGTTCTGTGAGGAGTGCGGAGCGGTAACGATCCCATTTACTCGACTTAGGAAGGAAACAGAATAAGCAAAACTATAAATGGTGTAGAGACAAAATACCTTGTAGACAGTAATGGACTTTCACAGGTTATTGAAGAGCGTGACAGTGATGATAATTTACTGGTATACTATACCTATGGAAATGACCTAATTAGTCAAACAAGAGATGATGTAACAAGTTATTTCCAATACGACGGACTTGGTAGTACAAGAATGTTAACTGGCATACATACTTTGTGTCGGAGTATAATGTATTTGTACATAATGATAAATGTGGTGGTGCAGGAGCTGCTGGTAAGGTTGAAACGCCAGTTACTAGAGGGAAAGGACAAGCCCCTAAAAAAAATACTCCAAATTCTATTTATGAAAAGTTGGATAACGAAAATCCTTCTATTGTAAAATCTAGAACTTACTATGACGAAAACGGCAAGCCTTTTTCAAGGCAAGATTACTACAGAGGAAGTGACCCTCATACCCATTACGAGGGTAAGGATTTATATAATCATGAGCATAACTTTAAGTTCAATGAAAAAGGCCAACCAATAGGAGAAACTGTAAATGAATTTGACCCTACAGGCTATTAAATTAAAACAGAATGGAGTGATATTGTTGAGTACAGGAGTATTTGGAATAATGGTAATGAAGAATGACGAAGCAAGTGTGCAGCTTAAAAATAAATTATCCTTTGATTTTGCACAATTAGCGATTCAAAATGGCATTTGGATAAACCAAGGAGGTAACATATCAGAGAGAACAAAATACTATATTAATAAAATACGCGGAAAATCTGACATGGAAAAAGTATTTGAGATTACGGATGATCCAGAGGATCCCAATGCACAATGTTTGTTTTCAGGAGATGGTGTTGCTATTACTGTAACAGGATTAAGAGTTGATAGTGGAGAAAGTTTGTATTCAAGAATGGCCAGAATTCAGAATTTTTTTATAACGATTTTTAATAGTAAAGAGGTAGAAAAAATTGAATTATTCTTAAACATTGAATCTGGAGATGAATTTCAAATAGTGGAAATGAAGTCGGCTGATTTCTGTAAAAATATATTAGATTTGTATGAAAATGAAAATAATTGGCTTCCTTCAGTTAAAATAGTTTTAGAGAGTTGAATTTTCGGCAATTAAATATTAACCAAAATGCAACCTATTAACAACAAAGCGATATAAATGAATTCAACTTCACTAAGTCCTGTCAAGTTTACAAATGAAAAACTGATAAAAAACTAAAAGGTCTGATTTTATTATACAAATGGAATCAGACCTTTTAGTTTTTGCATCTTTGCATCATATCATACCAATTAAGGGTAAGAGGTGGAACAAATGTTGGCTGTCAAGTAAGTTGCATAAACAATAATTAAAAATTAAAAATTCTTGAACAGCTGGGAAGTTTGTTTTTTTAGGCATAGCAAAGAAAATAGAATCAGTAAAACCTCCAACGATGTAGTGGTAAAATATCTTGTAGATATTTACAGTGGTCTTTCACAAGTTATTGAAGAGCGTGACGCTTGTAATGTACTCAGGTGAGATACTTGAGGTGAAGGAAGCATTTGTTGAGTATTTGGATAAACCAATAAAGGTGTATAATTTTGAAGTAGAGGATTGGCTGGCATACATACTTTGTATCTGAGTATAATGTATTTGTACATAATGATAAATGTGGTGGTAATGGCGGTAAGGGTAATTATATTGTAAATAAATTGGTTGATTTGTTGAAGAGTGGTAAAAGAAACAATATAATAAGTAAGATAGATGACGAAACACAAATTATATTTAGAGAAGATACTGGTGCTAATGCTCACCCAATGAAAACAAAAGGATATGAACAAGCTATTGATCATTATAATATTGAAATTCAAACGAAAACACCTGCTGGAAAATGGAAAGCAAAATGGAGTTACCATATAGTATTAGATAAATTTAAAAATATTATTGATTTTTTTTAACAAGTTGAGTAGCTTATAGCTTAATGATACAATGAAAAGTCAATTTATATACAACACGGATGTTTATTGTTGTGTATGATTTTATTATACGAGGAGGGATCAGTATTGAAATATGTTATAAATATCAATAATGATGAATTTGATGAATTTGATAAAAATGCGGACAATGTGGCTCAAGTGCATATTTATGATAATGATAATAGAGTTATACCTAACGCAAAAGTACAATTATATCTTAATAAAAATGCTTTGATAGGTTTAGGAACAGAGTTAATTAGATTAGCACATAATTATGTTGAAGGTAAACATTATCATATTGAACCAGCAGATAAAGAAACACTATGTCAAAGATTAGGTATATTTCTAACACCTGATAGCAACGAATTGATTATATTATGTAGTGATCAAAATGTCATTGATGAGTATTTAGAAAAATAGAATGTAATTGTAAGAGCATTTGGAGCATTAGCAACCTTTTCAGAGTTAAGGCTATTACTAGGTGTAATAGGTATAAAGAGTGGAACAGAAGGAGTAATTGAAGTAGCACAAGATGGTGATTATGATTTAGCAGCCTGGAGAGCTACAACAACTATAATTGCATTATTGTCACTTAAAAGTAAAATATTTAATAAAAGACTTGGTAAAAGGGAACAGGTAACACTAAAAAGTCTATTGGTAAAAAATTTGACCCTAAAGGCAAGGCAGTACAAGAGGGTGTCGATCCGAATACTTTAAAACCAACAAAGGATTTAAGTAAATTAGACCCTAATAGGATAAAAAATGCTGTAAAAAATGCTGGAGATAAACCAATAACTGTAGATAAGAATGGTAATATAATACAAGGTCATCACCGGGTAGCTGATGCGATTAAAAACGGGCGCTCTGTTGATGTTGAAAAACAGGGATATTAAGGAGGGTGGCAATGAAAAATGATGTTGCATGTTTTGTTCTAAGCTTGAATAGAGTATTTGCATTAACACTATATAAATTAAAAGGTTGCTAGAAGACTTTAGATGGTAAAAGACCAGAATTGAAAAGTTACAAATACAAAGAGATAAAGGACATTGAGGTTGTTGAGAAGTGTTGATTATCAAATAGAATTTGTTTTTATCAAAAGTTAGCTATTTTTACGACTTTTTTAAGTAGCAGTAGCAATACTTTTTTATCTATGATGCCTTCGGTAATAATTTTGAAGTAGAGGACTGGCATACATATTTTGTATCGGAGTATAATGTATTTGTACATAATGATAAATGTGGTGGTGCTGGGAGAGGTAAAATTAATAATGTTATAAAAGCATCTGAAAGGAATGTAATAAAAAAGGTTCAAATGAATGGAACCAAGCTGTTGAATCAAGAATCAATTAAAGGGGGTTATAAATATGCAATTTACAGGGTATTTCATTTTGTATGGTTTGATTTGTTCGGTTTTAAGTTTGGTTTTTTACATTGACCACCGTAAAAATCGTGATTCTTTAATGAAATTTGTATTCAGCATTTCTGTAGAAATAGCATTGATTACGGTTTTGTATTCCAGTATTCAATTTCTTTCTGAATACCGACAATATTGGTTATTATCACGCAGAAATATTAATATTATTCTTAAAATTGTTCAGTATGTATTAATTATATTAATTCACTATGGCTTTCTCAAGACATTATATAATGATTGGGCTGAAAGCGAATAGCAAAACAATAGGACTGGTATTTTCAAAAATGAACTCAAAATTTATAGCGAAGATTTGTAGAAAAGATAAAATAGAGTAATGATATGGATATAGATAAATTTTATCAACATACATGACAAACTACAAAGCGTCTTATATAATAATGGTATAATTTCGAATTTTGGAGGAAGAATTTTGGAAACTAATCCTAAAAGAATAAATGAAATATTCACTGATTATAAAGTAGAAGGTAATATGAGTTTGGCAACTGTACAAGCTGCAGTGCTGAAAAAGAAAAGTAAGGTATTAGAGATAAAACTCAGTTCTGATAAATATATTAATGTAAAAGAAATAGAAAGACTTAATAAATTTATAAAGAGAAAGTTTGGATTAAATGATTCTGAAATTACGGTGGAATATAATGAAGGTACAGATAAAAAACCTATAGAAAAAGAAATAAAGAATATTGTGTGCTCTATATCAGACAAACACCCACTATTAAAGGCAGTTATAGATGATACAGATTTTGAAGTGGATAATAATACCATAAATTTTAATTTTAGAGTTGCAGCATCAGAACTTTTATCATGCATGGGCTATGATAAGAAGATTTGCGATGCTATTAAAAAGCTCTATGGTACAGAATATAGAATAAATTTTATTGATAGAGTGTGCAAAGAAGAAATGAAGAAGCTACATGAGCAAAGGTGTGAAAGAGAAAAACAGCTTGTCAAGGAGCAAGCTAAGGTAGTGTATGAAATGCCAAAAGTAGAGCCTCAAATCATAGAAAAAAGTGTTGGGAAAAATGGAAAGAAAGAAAATACGAATTTGATATTGGGTAGAAATGCCAATATTAAAGAATCTGTAATAAAGATTACCGACATTATGCCCGATGAGGGAAGGGTAGCTATAGCAGGTGAAATATTTAATATTGAATCTAAAGAATTAAAAAGTGGCAAGACCTTAGTATCCTTTTCATTATACGATGGTTATAGTTCTATGACTTGTAAATCCTTTTTAAAGCCTGGTGAAGATGGTGAAGTGTTGTCTAGACTAAAAAAAGCCAAGGGTGTCAAACTTGCTGGTAATGCTAGTAATAGTAAATTTTCTGGCGAAGTTGAATTTATTGCAAATACCATAGTAGAGACGGGAGGCATAAGGAAAGCAACAAGGCAGGATACTTCAGAGGTTAAGAGAGTGGAGCTACATATGCATACCCAGATGAGTCAGATGGATGCTATGTCAAGTGCATCGGACTTAATTAAGAGAGCAATGAGCTGGGGAATGAAATCCATTGCCATTACAGACCATGGAGTGGTGCAGGCATTTCCTGAAGTTCATAAAATATTAGGACGAGACAACCCGGATATGAAGGCTATATATGGGGTGGAAGCGTATTTGGCACCGGATAAAAAACCTTCTGTGACAAACCCTAAAGGCCAGAGTATTGATACCACTTATTGTGTTTTAGACTTAGAAACCACAGGTTTTTCTCCTGTGATAGAAAAAATTACTGAAATAGGAATTATGAAACTTAAGGATGGAAAGGTAATCGATCAATTTAGCTGTTTTGTAAATCCTGAAAAGCCAATTCCAGCTAGAGTGGTGGAGGTTACAAATATAACCGATTACATGGTGCAGGATGCACAAACGATAGATAAGGTGTTTCCTAAAATGCTGGAGTTTATTGAAGGAAGCGTTTTGGTGGCTCATAATGCTGATTTTGACATTGGATTTTTAAAGCATAATGCAAAGGTATTGGGGTATGATTTTGATTTTACATATTTAGACACTTTGTCCTTAGCTAAGGAACTTTTTCCCGAGTTTAAAACATATAAATTAGGAAGAATAGCTAAAAGACTTAAAATAAAGGTTGAGGTTGCTCACAGGGCATTAGATGACGTAGATACTACTGTTAAGGTATTTAATATTATGCTGGATATGTTAAAGGAAAGAGGAGCAGAAGCTCTTGAAGATGTAGATAAATATGGTTCTGATGAAGAAGCTAAGAAAGTAGGATATAAAAAGCTTAGGACATTCCATGCCATAATACTGGCAAAGAACTACGTGGGATTAAAGAATTTGTATAAACTTGTATCATATTCTCATTTAGACTATTTTTATAAAAAACCTCGAATATTAAAAAGTGTTTTTAGAAAATATTCTGAAGGGTTAATTATAGGAAGTGCCTGCAGTGAAGGTGAGCTGTTTCAGGCGATTTTACTTGGCAAACCCGATCATGAAATTGAAGCTATCGCTAAGGATTATGATTATTTGGAAATCCAGCCTTTAGCAAATAATGATTATTTGATTAGAAAAGAACAGGTTCCGGATAAGGAATATCTAAAGGAAATAAATAAAAAAATTGTTGCCCTTGGTGAAAAATTAGATAAGCCAGTAGTTGCAACGGGAGATGTTCACTTTTTAGACCCTGAAGATGAGATATACAGGCGAATATTAGAAGCAGGTCAGGGTTATGATGATGCAGATACTCAGCCTCCATTATACTTAAGAACCACCCAGGAGATGCTCTCAGAGTTTTCCTATCTAGGAGAGGAAAAAGCTTATGAAGTAGTTGTTACAAATACTAATAAGATAGCTGACATGTGTGAACAGATAAGTCCGATTTCGCCGGAGAAATGTCCTCCGCACATAGAAGGTTGTGAGCAGACTATTAGAGACATTACCTTTGGAAAAGCTTATGAACTGTATGGGAATCCATTGCCGGAAATTGTTCAAAAAAGGCTGGACAAAGAACTTGATTCTATCATAAAAAATGGTTTCTCTGTAATGTATATAATTGCTCAAAAGCTTGTATGGAAATCAAATGAAGATGGATATTTAGTAGGATCTAGAGGGTCTGTTGGATCTTCTGTAGTAGCATATATGACTGGTATTACGGAGGTAAATGCTCTACCGCCTCATTATCGATGTCCCGCTTGTAAATATTCTGATTTTGAAGATTACGGATATAAAAATGGTTTTGATTTACCGAATAAGCCTTGTCCTGTATGCGGAGAACAGCTTGTCAAGGATGGAATAGACATTCCGTTTGAAACCTTCTTAGGTTTTGATGGTGATAAAGAGCCAGATATTGACTTAAACTTTTCTGGGGAGTATCAGGCAAGAGCACATAAATATACGGAAGTTATATTTGGAAAGGGTACAACCTTTAAGGCAGGAACTGTAGGTACGATAGCAGATAAGACGGCTTTTGGCTATGTGAAGAAATATTTTGATGAAAAAGAAATGCAAGTTAATAAAGCTGAAATAGAGAGAATTTCAAAAGGTTGTACCGGCATAAAAAGAACTACAGGACAGCACCCCGGAGGAATAATAGTTGTGCCAAAGGGAAGGGAAATATTTGAATTTTGTCCAATACAACACCCTGCGGATGATTCAGATTCAGATATAATAACAACGCATTTTGACTATCACTCAATAGATCAGAACTTATTAAAACTTGATATACTTGGGCATGATGACCCGACTATGATCAGGATGCTTCAAGACATTACCGGTGTAGATCCTAAAACAATACCTATGGATGATGAGAAGACCATGTCGTTATTTTCATCAACAGAGGCTTTAGGTGTGACTCCACAGCAGATAAATTCCAAAGTTGGAACCTTTGGTGTTCCTGAATTTGGTACTAGATTTGTAAGAGGAATGTTATTAGATACATTGCCAAAGCAATTTGCAGATTTGATATGTATATCAGGGCTTTCCCATGGTACTGACGTATGGCTTGGAAATGCTAAGGACTTAATTGACTCTGGCACGGTTACTTTAAGTGAGGCAGTATGTACAAGGGACGATATTATGGTATATCTTATGAAAAAAGGTCTTGAACCAAGTGCTGCCTTTAAAATAATGGAGATTGTTCGAAAGGGAAAAACCTCAAAAACACCTAATTGGCCGGAATATGAGGATATGATGAGAAAACACGAAGTACCCGAATGGTATATACAATCTTGTAACAAGATAAAATACATGTTTCCAAAAGCACATGCCGCAGCTTATATTATGATGGCGTTCAGAATTGCATGGTTTAAGGTGCATATACCTTTAGCTTATTATGCGGCGTATTTTTCCATTAGGGCAAAGGCTTTTGATGCAGAATTTATGATAAATGGAAAAGAAGTTGTCAAGCAAAAGATGAAGGAAATTGAAATGCAGGGTAATCAAGCTGCAAATAAGGACAAGGATATGTATGATGATTTGGAATTGGTTTTAGAGATGTATGAAAGGGGATTTAAATTCCTGCCAATTGATTTATACAAATCTCATGCTTTTAATTTTCTTATAGAGGATGACAGTATAAGGCCGCCTTTAAACAGTATATCCGGTATGGGCAATGTCGCTGCGGAAGGTATATATAATGCAGTAAAAGAAGGAGGCAACTTTAGTTCTAAAGATGATTTAAAGACACGTGCTAAAATTGGAAATTCAACTTTAGAGGCACTTGAAAAATTCGGTTGCTTAAGGGGACTTCCTCAAAGTAATCAAATGAGCTTTTTTGATATGATTTAGTGATGACTTAGGCGGTTTCAAAAAATAACCTATACAGTATTAAGGTCATAAAGCCCTTCATGGAAGACTAAAGCTTCCAAACAGAGGAACATTATTTTGCGGTGCAAAAAATGTAAATCTAGAATTTTTGAAACCGCAATTGCAAAGTTTTTTTTGGAATCACCTAAAATAAAAGCTCCAACTTTGGATAATGAAAAAATTTGATTTTTGCTGTCTTTATATTTAATCAAAAACTTGTATATTTTTATATAAGTTTTTTGTATATATATTTAAAAAAAATTAGTTTTTTAAGTTTTTACGACAGAAAATAAAAACAACTATCGAATACCTTTGTGTATCCAAATTTAGCCAACATGATTTGGAAATGGATTTTCAAAACTACTTTTATTTGGAAAAGTTAAGAGATTAATTTTAGCTATAATTAATGTTTTAGTAACTTTTTTGAGTAGCAAATATTATGTGTATTGTTGCATGTTGATGCAATAAATATAAATTATAATTGGAGGAGTATATGATGAAAAGAAAATGGTTATTGACGTCAGCTGTTACGCTAAGTTTGGCAGCTAGTGCTTTAAGTCCTACGGCTGCTTTGGCTGCACGGAAGGGTGATTTAAACAACGATGGTTCAGTAAACTCCATAGACTTTGGATTCTTTAGGAAATTTCTTCTAGGCAAAGGACAGCTTGAGGATGAATCCGCTGGAGATTTAAACGGTGATAATGGTGTAAACTCAATTGATTTTGGTTTGTTAAGAAAACATATTTTGGGGTTTGATATAGGTTTAGACAATAATGACAATACTGGTGAGGTGGAGGAAAAACCTAATCTTGAATATGTAGAAAAAGTATTTGGACAGGAAATTATGTCCGTTGAAATTCTTGCAAATGAAGCAGAGTGGCAGACAATGCTTAACAATGCTGTAGAGGAGGAATATATAAAGGTTGATGTTATAGTTAATGGTACTAAATTCACTGATGTAGGTATTCGTCCAAAGGGAAATTCTAGTTTGACACAGGTTTCCTCTATGGGTAGTGATCGTTACAGTTTCCGTCTTAACTTTGATAAATATGTAGAGGATCAGACCTGCTTTGGTATCGACAAATTTGTACTTAACAATATAATGGGTGATAATACATACATGAAAGAGTATGTATCGATGGATATTATGAAGACGGCTGGTGTTGAGACACCTTTGTTCTGTTATTCTAATATTACTGTAAATGGTAAACCATGGGGTACTTATTTTGCAGTTGAGTTATACGGCAAGAATTATAGAGAAAGAGTAACTGGAAGTAAAAAAGGTGAGCTATACAACGTTAAAATGACTGGAGCAGGCAACAATGAGGGCGCTGATCAAGGCGGAGCTCAAGGTGGTTTCGGTGGTTTTGGTGCCGATAACGGAGGCTCGATGAAGTATAAAGATGATAATCCAGCAAGCTATCCTGATATCTTCTTAAACGGAGTAGGAAATACTGATGAAGAGGATCATCAACAAGTTATAGCTGCACTAAAGGCTTTGTCACTAGGTACAGACTTAGAAACTTACTTTGACGTGGATTCTATGTTACGATATTTAGCTGCACATACTGTTACAGTTAATCTTGATAGTTTTTCATCCTTTATGGCGCAAAACTATTACATTTATCAGAGAAAAGGACAAGTTACACTTTTACCATGGGATTACAACCTTGCATGGGGTGGTTTTACATCTAGGGATGTAAAATCAGTTGTTAATTTCCCTATTGATACACCGGTTGAAGGTGTACAGATGTCAGATAGACCAATGATAGATAAGTTTTTGTCAAATAGTGCATATCTTGATAAGTACCATCAGTACTTACAACTTATTGTTGACGAATATTTTGCAAATGGTAAATTTGAAGCAAAAATAAGGCAATTAGATTCTTTATTATCAAATAATGTTCAAAATGATTCAACTAAGTTCTGTACATACGAAGAGTACCAAAAGGCTGTTTCAGCCTTTATAAAATTAGGAGATTTGCGTGGTCAAAGTATTCAGGGACAGCTCAATGGAACAATTCCATCCACTGCATCAGGCCAAAGTGCAAATCAAAACAGCTTGTTAAATTCCACAGAATTCGCTATTGGTGACCTCGGAACTATGTCTTGGGGCGGTGGCTTCGGTGGCGGAGGCGACTGGGGCGGTGACTTCGGTGGCGGCGACTGGGGAGGCAACTGGGGCGGATTTGGTCAATAATGAATTGATCACTAAAACCCATAGTAGCATTTTAGAATAGAATTTGACGTTTATTTTATCACAACGGATTATGCATAAAATGCAATTTCCGTTGTGATATTTTTTTTTGACTGATAGGCATGAAGAACAATCTTTTTAGGTGACGAACATATGTAGATATTAATATCGACTTTTTGTCACTCATATTCTGAGCCTCTTTTTTGTCTGGGTGTAATTAATCATTGTGGACCATATTATTCCAATAACTAAAGCTCCGAGGCTGGTTGTTTCGCTACGCTACACTGCTCGCCTATGCAACCTAGGCTAAGAGAATGTATAACTCGCTACGGGTCGAATCAAAACTCGCTTCTAAGTAGAAAAGTGATTCGACTAATCCTTCGCTTCGTTAACATTCTCTAAGCCTCTACGCAGATGTTATTTCCATAATATGTCTCGCGATTAAAATATGCACCCTTTTTGTCTTGTAAAATTGCATTAGAAGCGAAAATAAAGTAAAATTATATTATGTCAAATAATCTACATGAAATATTGAAAAGTAAGTAATAACATATAAAAAGGTTTTAAGGTGGTGATGAATTTCAATTTTTATAATACTTTATATTTATTTTTTGAAGGGAGTGGTCGTGTACAAAGATAATATAAAATAATTGTATCTTATTATTAAAAGGGAGAGATAATGTGAAAAAAATATTAATTCTTATATTGGTTATGAGTATGCTTACATATTTGTCACTATCTAGTGTTTGTTCCGCTGATTTACCTTCATTGCAAAATTCAAACGCATATCCTTATGGTTTAAAATCTTTAGCAACTGATCAGGATAGTGCAAATTCAATGTTGTTGAGAGAATGGGAAGATTGGAAAAACAGTCGTATAACCACAAGTGGAGCAGGTGGCTACAGAAGAGTACAAACATCAGGTTCACAGGATTTTACAACTTGTTCCGAAGGAATGGGTTATGGTATGTTGCTCTCAGTTTATTTTAATGAGAGGGATTTGTTTGATGATCTTTACCGTTATGCCAAGAAATACTTTAATGGAGATGGACTTATGGACTGGTCCATTGACGCAAATGGTCAAGTTGCTTCAACAGGAGCTGCAACTGATGGCGATGAAGACATGGCAACAGCACTTGTGTTTGCACACAAAAGATGGGGTTCAAGCGGTACTATTAACTACGAACAGGAAGCAAAAACTTATATAAATAACTTATTTAGATACTGTGTAGAGCCAGGAACATATGTATTGAAGCCTGGTAATTGGGGAGGATCTGATGCACTTAATCCTTGCTATTTTGTTCCAGCTTGGTATAGGATTTATGCAGATTTCACAGGTAACAAGGATTGGTTAAAAGTAGCTGACAAGTCTTATGAAATTCTAGATCAGATTGCGAAATATAATAGTGGGACAGGACTTGTGCCTGATTGGTGTAAAGCTGATGGAACAGAACAGAAACTGACAGTTTGGAATGGTATGAGCAAATATGAATATAGTTATGATGCAGCACGTATGCCGTGGAGAATTGCACTTGATTATTCCTGGTTTGGAACACAAGAAGCCAAGGATTATTGTGACAAAGTTTCTGCATTCTTCAAGAATATTGGTCCTGAAAATATTGTTGACGGTTATTCCTTGACAGGTCAAAAGACAGGTGAATGGCATAATGCTTCATTTGTGGGTACAACTGCAGCTGGATTTCTTACCGGAGAAGATTTGAGTTTTGGTCAGAAAATGTATAATGAGACTGTCAAAGTTGAGGATACAGCACCTCATGATTATTACGGAAATACTTTAAGAATGCTGACTATGTTATATATGACAGGCAATTTCCCAAATTTGTATAACGCTTCAGTATCAAATACTCCTACTCCTACTCCTACTCAAACTCCAACTCCTACATCTAATAAATACGTTGTTGGTGATATAAATGGGGACAGTAGTTTTAATTCAATTGACTTCGGTTATTTAAGAAAGTATTTATTAGGAATGATTGATAGTTTTTCATATGAATATGGAATGCTAGCGGCAGATGTTGATGGGAATGGAAAAATTGATTCACTTGATTTTGGATATATGAGACAAGTTTTAATGGGTTTGAGGTCTGAATTACCTGGGAAAAATTAAATAGTTAGGTGCTTTGCACTTGTGATTAAAATTTCAACTATCTCTGTAACAGTAAAACTCCAGAGTCTTAATGACTACTGGAGTTTTTTAAAAAAAATATCATAATATAGATATAGTATTGATTTGGGCAGTTTTTCTGAACTTTTTTAAAAAAATTGCACCAGTGAAATAGGATTGCTGGAACAAAGCTTCATTGGTTTTTGAAGCTTTGTGTAAGTAACCTATTTCACAGCTCGAAAATATTTAATTGATTCCATAATATTTATGTGATATAATGGCAAAAAAAGTTACAAGTCTTATTTATAATTGTTCTAAATATAGAAATTCAGAAAAAAGATAAATTTGTTTTAATGGGGGATACTATATGCATCATAAAGAGAGTAGTAATTCTACCCAAAAAGCAACCTCCAATCTATCAAAAGGAAACAGCATAGAACTTCCTAAAGGTGGAGGGGCAATAAAGGGTATGAATGAAGAGCTTAGTGTAAATCCATCGATGGGTTCTTGTCATTCAAGCATTCCATTGCCTTTTCTTGATAACAGGCATAATTTTCTTCCGCCGGTCAATATTTTGTATAATTCAACGAATGGAAACGGTGTACTAGGAATTGGCTGGGAGCTAAACTATCCATCAATTGCTAGAAATACTTCTAAAAAATTGCCCCAATATAAAGATAAATTAGAGAGTGATACTTTTATTTTATCTGGTTGTGATGAACTAATTCCTTTTATAAATAAAAATAATGATAGCAGTTGGTCAGAAGCCGTTTTTAAATTTGGGGAATTTACAATTACAAGATACAGACCCAGAATAGAAAAAGAGTTTTTAAAAATTGAAAGAGTTACAAAGCAAGATGAAACCTATTGGAAGGTAACGACAGGGAATAATACCGTTACGTTTTTTGGAATAACTAAAGAGTATAGAATATTTGATCCTAAAGATCCCAAAAAAATTTTCAAGTGGCTTCCGCAAATAAGTTATGACAATTACGGAAATGTAATTGAGTATATATTTAAAAGGGAAAATGGAGATAATATTGAGTATAATAAATACAGAAAAGTCTATTCAAACCTATATCTAAAAGGTATTCAATATGGCAATAAAACTCCTTACTATTCTAATCAAGACAATCCATACACTCCTAATTCCACTTCGGATATTGAGTATTACTATAAAGTCATAATGGACTATGGGGAACATGATGAATCTATTCCAACTCCAACAGAATTAAAACGGTGGGATGTGCGAAAAGACCCTTTCTCAAATTACAGAGCAGGATTTGAAATTCGAAATCAAAGACTTTTAAAACGAATTTTATTCTTTAATTATTTCAAAGAGCTTTCAAAAGATAATAAAATAGAGCCTGTGCTTGTAAAATCCATGGATTTTTCTTATTTTTATTTTGAAGAGATTAGAGACAATTGTGAGGTTGATTTCTTAAGAGAAATAAAAACCCTATGCTATGAAAAAAAAGATGATAAAAGCTATATAAAAAAAGCCTTCCCACCTTTAAAACTTTACTTTTCAAAGCCCACATTTAATACAGAAAATATTCAAACTAAAAAACTTAATTTATGTAATGATACCAAGAACAAAAGTCAAATGTTTTGCGACTATTATAATGAAGGTGTAGAAGGTATTTTGTCGGAGGAAGGACAGAGCCTTTATTACAGAGAGAATCTCGGGGAGGGTGTGTTTTCAGATCCTATGCCAATTGGTGAAATACCATCTTTAAAGGGAATGGCCAATAGAAAAATCGAAGTTGGAAGTTTAGAGCCAAAAGGCAGGAAGTTTTTTATTTCTATGGAAGATGAACACCCGGGTTTTTATGAAGATGACTCATATGGCAATCTACTTCCGTTTAAAACCTTCAAAAAAGTTCCCCATATTAACAGTAACGATAATACATGTTATATAGATTTAGATGGCGATGGATTAGGTGAACTTGTAGTATTCGATGATGGAAGTCTTACTTTTTACCCCTGTGTAGGAAGAGAAGGTTTTAATGAAGCGGTAAAAATAAGTCATTCAATTGATAATGATACTACTTCAAAACTGATATGGGATTTAAAAGAAAAAGGAATCTTTTTAGCAGACATGAACGGTGACGGTCTTACGGACATTGTAAAGGTAACCAAATCAAAGGTATGCTATTGGCCTAATATGGGCTACGGCAAATTTGGTGAAAGAGTTATTATGAACAATTTCTCAAACTTTGACTCCTTAGATCAATTTGATGCTTCAAAAGTCCTTTTTACAGATATTACAGCAACAGGTGCCTGTGATATGGTGTATTTTGGAGGGAAAACTCTTGATATATATATAAACAGAGGAGGGAATTCTTTCTCTAAGCCCATTGATACTGGCGTTTTTATAGAAGGTGTTTCTTCTTTTCGTTGGTCATCCGTTGATATTTTTGCTAATGGTGTACCGGTACTTTTGTGCCACCTTGAAACGGCAAAATCCTACAACTACTTTTATATTGATATATTAGATGGAAAGAAACCTTATTTACTAGAGAAAACGGATAATAGCCTTGGCAAAACAACTCAAATAAATTATAGAAGTTCACAAAAGTACTATTTAGATCACAAAAAGGAAGGTAAACCATGGATAACAAAGCTTCCCTTTGCTGTATACTGTGTCGAAAAGACCATAGTAAGAGAGGAAAGTTCAAAAACTGTAACTACCAATAAGTATAACTACAGACATGGCTTTTATGATGGATATGAAAGAGAATTTAGAGGGTTTGGAATGGTAGAGCAGATTGATTCAGAAATCTATGAGGAGTACGTTAAAATTAGTGGTGAAACTTCACTTTCAGAAAAGTTTTGCCAAACTCCTACTCTTACAAAGACTTGGTATCATACCGGGTCATATGAAGTGTTGGAACAATATAAAAAGGAGTATTTTAAAAATAATACTGATTTTTTGGAAGCTGACCTATCTAATATAGAGATTTTAGAATGTGATAATGTGAAGAAAGATACCGTTGAAATAAATGATTTATACCGTGCTTTAAAACAACTTATCTTTAGAAGTGAGGTTTATGGTTTAGATAAAAGCTCTAAAGAATCAATTCCCTATGAAGTAGTTGAAAGAAAAACGGTAATAAAAAAGCTCCAGCCCAATTTAGGTTTAAAAGCTTCTTATATTCCATTAGAGAGAAATGTAACGGTATACTCATATGAAAGAGAAGAGGAAAATCCTCGTATTCAAGAGGTAGTTAACATAGCTTTCGATAATTTTGGAAACGTGCTTGAAACTGTGGCATCAAGTTTTGGCACACCAAAATCCGAGGAGCTTTTAGAAGCTGTAAATTTTAAAAAACAATATCTATATACCCAATTTAAATATACTAATATGATTGATAATGAGCTAAGTTATAGAATGCCCAAGCAATGTGAAAAAATATGCTGGGAATTAAATATTCCGTCTCTTACTGGATATACGGATCTTCAAACAATAAAAAGCACTTTTTTTGGGTTGTCTATTTTAAATTTTACAGATGATTTATATTTACAAAACGATACAAAAAAGAAAGTAAGACATGAGAGAACGCTGTACTATAATAATAGTCTAACTGAGCCTCTATCATTAGGAGAACAAGGTGAGTACGGTTTAGTTTACAGGGACTATCTACTATCTTTAGATCAATCCATTATGTCTAAGGTATATAACAATGATTCTGACTTTTTATCATTGTCACAGCTAGGTTATTTAAATTCTATCGATTTAAAAAATCAGGGAGTTTTTCCTGTTGAGGATGAAGACAATTGTTGGTGGATAGGTTTCGAAAAGCTCAATTATTCACAAAACCCAAAGGATTCGTATTTTATTCCAGTAAGTGCAACCGATTCTCTTGGGAAAACAAGTAAATTTATCTATTACAATGATCAAAATTTTATACTTTCAGCAGTTGAAGATCCTATCGGGGATAAAATAGAGCTATTTGACTTTGACATGCGCTTTATAAAACCTAGAAAACTAAAGGATACAAATGATAATATTTCCCAGGTAACATATGATGTACTAGGTCAGGTGACTGCTCTTGCACATTTAGGAAAAGGAAGTGAAGGCGATAATTTAGTTGGAATAGAAAAAACTCTTTCCCAATCTAAAATAAATGATTATTTCAATAATCCTGTTTTAAAAGCAGGTGAACTTTTAAATAATGCCACCGAAAGAACAATATATGATTTTTCGTCCATACCTTATAAATGTGCAAAATTGCAAAGGGAATTTCATAACGGTGATGAAAGTATATATGAATCATCAAAAATTTTTATTACAATTTCTTATTTTGATGGATTAGGAAGAGTTTTATGTGAAAAAACTCTATCCGAATCTGGATGTGTAAAAAAATTAGATGAAAACGGTGAATTAATAACTATAGATACTTCACCAAATCCACGTTGGCTTTCAAAAGACCGGGTCATATACAATAATAAAGGTAATCCCTATAAAGTATATGAGCCCTATTTTAGTGATACTCATATTTTTTTAAAAGAAAATGAATTGTACTTAAGTAAAGTGTCAAGTTTACATACATATGATTGCCTTGGAAGGCCTATGCGTACTGATTTTCCAGACGGTACGCATGAAAAACATGAAGTTGGTGCGTGGAAAATAACTACATACGATAGAAATGATACTGTGTCAGACAGTGAGTGGTTTTCTTTGAGACAAACAGGCGAATTGTCCTCAGATAGGTTTGAAAAGGACGCAGTAAAAAAAGCTTTAGCCCATGATTTAACACCTACTAGGCAGTTTGTAGATAGCAGAGGTGCAGTAGTATTTATAAGAAGCATAATAAAAACGCCGGACAGGTCTGGAAGCGATGAAAGTACAGAAGAATTTTATGATACTATAATAGAAAATGATATATTTAAGAACCCCATAGTTATAAAAGGACCTTCTGGCATAGTTCAAGAGAGAAATGTATACGATTTATCCGGAAGGCTTGTTTTAAAGGATCTTTCGGACAAAGGTGAAGTGAAAATTTTATGCGATGCTCTAAAAAGACCGGTTTTATCACTCGACATAAGGGGCATAAAAACAAGAACAAACTATGATGAATTAGATAGAGTGGTGTCTGTAGAAGTTCTAAATCCCGGAGAAACAAATTGGAGGGTTGTAGAAAAAACAGAATATGGCGAAACTTCTTCTGACACAAAGGCTAAAAATCAGGTGGGGCAGGTTGTAAAACATTATGACCAGTCGGGAGTTTTATATAATGAGGCCTTTGATTTTAAAGGTAATGTTTTAAAAACAAAGAGAAATCTTCTAGATATAGATACAATAAATCCTGACTGGAACTTCGAGCAAAGTTTAGAGAATACAGAATATGTTTTTGAAAAGAGTTATAATGCATTAAATATGCCGGTGTATTCTAAAATACCCGACGGTAGTGTACAGACTTTTTTATATAATCAACATATGAAAGTTTGTAAAGTTTTTGGAAGTGTTAAAAATGAAGAGATTAAAGAACTTATAAATAGCATAATCTATAATGAAAAAGGTCAGAGAGTGCAGGTGACTTATTCAAATGGAATTGATACTTTCTATAGCTATGATCCATTAACTTATAGACTTATAAATTTAAAAAGCGTGCGCACTAAGACCGATAAAAAAGTACTTAAAGATATTGTGTACACCTATGACCCGGTGGGCAATATTACCTATTCTCAGGACAAGGTTAGTCAAACAGTCTACTTTAACTTAGCAGCAGTATCTTCAGATGGGGACTATATGTATGACTCTATGTATCGTTTAATAAAAGCAGAAGGCCGCGAACATACAGGACAGAACCTTCCTTGTGATAATTTTGATAGTCATAGATGTTTTAAAAACTATCCTAATGATGGTACGGCTATGCAAAGATACAAAGAGTATTATGAATACGATATAAGAAGTAACATGACCGGTGTACGGCACATGTGTAACGACAGCACATCTTGCTGGACTAGAAAGATGACCTATTCAGAACAATCAAACCATCTTTTATCTCAGCAAATTGGTGATGGTGTTGTTGGGGGATTTTCATATGACAGTTCGGGCAACATCACTAAAATGCCTCACATATCTTCTCTGAATTGGGACTATAAAGGGATGTTGATCTATTCTTCACCCTCTGAGTTTTCAACTCAGAGTACAAAATATTCCTATGATTCTACAGGTCAAAGAGTTAGAAAAATAACCGATTATGCCAACCAAATTACAAAGGTTACAATTTACTTTGGCGATTTTGAAATATATAGGGAGTACTCTGGCACAAGTTTAAATAAAGAGCGAAATACAATAAAGTATTTTGATGGAGAAAGTATTTTTTGTGAAGCGGATTACAGTACTATGGAAAACATTACAAACAAAAGATTTAAGCTTTATGACCATATGAATTCTACTCATCTTGAAATTGATGAAGACGGCAAAATAATTTCCTATGAGGAATATTATCCTTTTGGAGGAACGGCCTTTAGAACTATAGATTCTAAAACTGAGGTTTCTCAAAGTCGATATCGGTATATTGGAAAAGAACGCGATGAAGAAACCGGGCTTTACTATTTTGGTCTAAGGTATTATGCCCCATGGCTGTGTCGTTGGATATCAACCGACCCTAAGGGTTCTGAAACTGGACACAACCAATATGTATACTGCTCAAACAATCCTCTTAGATATATAGATCCCGATGGTGCAGATGATGAAGATAGGGTTGAGGAAAATAACTCTAGTAATACAGATAGTGACAGTTCACAAGGAGAAGAGGCTAAGGACAAGAGGGAGAAAAGAACAGTACTTGGTACAATTTTAAGTACCATCCAGGTTTTGAAAAAGGGAACTCTCTTAGTTGTTGGAATTATAAAGGGTGATAAATGGTATGAAATACTCAAAAACTCAGCAAAATTCTTAAAAGACATATGGGATTATCTTGGTTACGTGAGTGAGGGAATAAGAGAAAAGCAGGATGAGTTGGTTGATTGGGCAAAGGATTTGGGAAAAGATATAGGAGATTGGCTAAAAAGAAATGTATGGGAGCCGGTTAAAAATTTCTTTAAAGGCGTGTGGAACGCAATAAAGAATTTCTTTGTTAGTCTTTGGGATAGTATAGTGGGGTTGTTTAGTTCAAGTGATGCTGAAAGCCCGACAAATAGTTCTCAAAGCAGTGAAGAAAGTGATGAGGAGAGTTCAGTTGATTTTGACGCATCAGTTGACTCTTCAGGCTTAAGTCTAACACTAAAGTTTGGAAATAATGAAATCTCTTTAGTTATCGGAGATGGGCTATCTTTTAAAGGAAAAATTGGAGGATATGAATTTGAAGTAGGTGTTGATTGGTCATTTGAGAAATTGAAATACAAATACGGTGGGAAATTTGGCAAAAAAGATGGACAAATAGCCTTTTCAAAAGATCAATACAAACGCAAAAATTCAGATATATATAAAACCTTTTTTTATTGGCTAAATTTTAAAAGGCATACAAAAATATACACTGGGTATTCCTATTAAGTAAGGGTGGAAAAACATATTCAATATTCACTTAAGCATATGAACATTGCCCTTACTATGAAAAAATAAGAACCAAATATTTTGAAGTATATAAAAACAAAAAACACCTAGAATATGTAAAATGTATATTGAAAAATAAATACCAATAAAGCAATGAGCAAAAACCTAATTAAAGCAAAGACTTGTTTTAGTGTCAAATGACGTAATTCTTAGACCTGAGCATTAGAAGCTGTTGCCGAAGGATTGATAATTTGAAGCAAAAATGTCACGGATGAAATTTTTAGCGTATAGGACAGGATGTCCTTAATACGCGGGCGAAAAATTATCAAGCCGAGGCTTACAGATTCTATGCGAAGGTCTTTGAATGGAGGCATTTGACACTAAAACGAGGCAGGTACAACCTTAATGTTAGTTTATAAAATATCACTATCATTAATTTGTAGTCTTAACCAAAAAAGATAGTTCTAAATTGTATACAAATTATATTTGAAGGGGGATGAAAAAGTAATGCCTAGAAAAATAACGATAACAGGAAAAGTAGTAGAAATTAAAAGTGGCATTGGTCTTGAAGGCCTTCGTGTTGAGGCTTGGGATAAAGATTTTATGTCTAAGCACATTATTGGAACTTCAGTAACAGATGAAAAAGGTGCATTTAAGATATCCTTTGACCAGTTAAAATTTGTTGAGGTATATAAGGACAAACATCCTGATGTGTATTTTAAGGTTTATGATGATAAGGATAGGCTTTTAGCAAGTACCGAAAAAGAAGTATATTGGAATATAGAGAACAAAAATGTAGAAATAGTGATAAAGGTGTATAGAGGAAATATTGAGACTGTAAATAAAAAGGCATTTAAGGGAAAAGTATATCATATATCAAAAAAGCCTGTTTCGGGAATAAAGGTGTGCCTTTATAAAAAGAAATTGGGAAAAGAAACTCTTATATCAAGTACAGCAACAAAAGAGGATGGAAGCTATACTATAAATTTAGAAAAGGTGATTACCAAAAAGGCTGAGCCCTTATACACAATAAAAGTTCTCGATGAAGAAGATAGAGAAATTGCTATTTCAGGTATACTTGAATGTCCTAAAGATGAATCAAAACAAAACTTCATAATAAGTGATGAAAGATACAAGGGAAGCTCGCATTTTGACAATATTTCATCTAAAATGTCTCCTTACATAAAAAATACTCAAATAAATAAACTAGAAAATAAAGGTCTAAGGCAAGAATATCACTTTTTGTCAAAACGAACTGGCTTGGCTAAAAGGGAAGTAGAGAGATTTGTTAAAGCACAGAAATTATCACAGGATACGGATATTTCACCGGAAGTGTTTTATACCCTAAGCAAAGCTGGTTTTTCAACAGAATTGGAGCATTTGATGTCAATGGATACTGAAATTCTCCAAAAAACTTTTGACAGAGCCAAAGATGCTAATATAGTAGCGCCTGAATCGATAGGTGATTCATGGCAGCAAGTAGAAAAAATAAAGGAATTGTGGGTTAATAGAGCTTTAGAAGACAAAGAGGATGATGAAAGTATTGCAGGGATACTAAAAATTGCATTTCCTAGAGGAAATGAATGTAAAACTGTTTTAAAGAAATACGCATTAGGAAAAGTCAAAGGAAAATTTTTCTGGGAAAGTTTAAAAGCAGAGCTTGGCGATGACGCGGATACTAAAATTTTAAATATCAAAAAGGTTTTAAAATTAGGAACATTAACCGGTGCTCAAAAGGATATGACAAAAGAGCTTTATTCTCGGTGCAAAGAGCTTGATCATAATGAGTGTATTAAAAAATTTGTCTCTTTAGATGCCGATGATTTTAAAGAAATCATTGAAAAAGTATCTAAAAAGAAAAAAAAGCTTTGTGTGCCTTCATATATAGTGGGAAAATCAGACAAGGAAAAAATCATGAAGTATGCTAAAGGTATTTCTACAATGATTTCAAAAGCATTTCCGACAGAAACCTTTAAAGCGCGTTTAGATAAAGCAAAAAATAGAAACGGTGTTTTTTCTAAAACAGCCGATGATATAATAAAATTTTTAGCCCAAAATAAGTCCTTTAAGTTTGGAATAGTTGAACCGGCTAACTTTGAAGAAAAATTCAGCTTTAACGGTATTTCGGATAAAGAAAAATTAACTTGTGAAATAAAGTCATTAAACAGAGTGTTTAAACTTGTATCAGATTTTGAACATGTATCTTGTTTGAAAAAATTGGAGTTTGATAGCTCTTTTAAAATTGCGCTTATGGAAAAGGGAGCTTTTGTTTCAAAAACCAAAAATAAACTTACACAAGATGTTGCAGTAAGTATATATGAGAGAGCTCAAAAAATTTGTAATTCTGCTTATCAAATGATTGGAAAGCTTCATCCAGAGTTGGCTAAAGGCCTCACGGTTGTTCCGGGTATAAAGGATAGAATAAAGATTAAAAGTGATGCAGAGGCAACCTGGAGAGCACTTTTTGGCAGTATTGAACAGGTGGAAGTTGAAGAGTCTAGAACTATTACAAGTCCGGCTGCTTACCTGACAGATATATTACATTTTTTAGAAAACCATAATAAAGAAGCTTTTAATGAATTAAAGCGTAGAAGAGGAGATATTTTAGATATAGATTTAAACCATGATAACACAATGACACCAATACCATACATTGATTTGGTGATTGAGCTTCTTGAGAAAATAACCGTGTTGTCAAAGGGTAATTCTGTTAATTTGAATTCATCCTATCAGACTACAGGTACAGAGGATGAAATAATGGCTTATCCTCAAAATTTTACAAAACAGGCTTATGACATACTAAAAGATGTGGTCTATCCGTTTTCTCTACCGTTTAATTTTGCAGTGGAAGAGACAAGAACCTACCTTTCTTTGTTGGGGATTAAAAGATGGGAGCCTATTTTAGAGTTTTTATCCTTTGAAAAAAGTGATTTTTGTAAAAGCTTATCAATGTTTGATTGGGCCTATGATTACTTAGGTCTTTCGCCTAAAGAAGCGGATATTATAATCAATGCTACTAAATATAAACCTTGGCAGCTTTTTGGGTTCAGTTCTTCTAATAATTTTAAACCGATTATTGATCCTAAAGATAGTTCTAAAACGATCACTGGAAAATGGATTGAAGTATTGACTGGCCGAGTAGATATCTTTTTGTATCAAACGGGTTTAAGCTATATTGAGCTGTTAAGTTTTTTAGATACCCAAGTTATAAATGCTGACAGGAAGAATAGAAATGTATCTATTATTTCTAGTATAAGGCCAGACACTGCTGATTTAAGTAAAATGGAAATAAAGGGTATGACAAAAGAAATTCTTCACAAATTTAATAGATTATTAAGACTGTGGAGAAAACTAGATATGCCCCTTCGAGAGCTTGATATTCTTATAAAGGCACTAAATATTAATTTGGATAGCACAAACGATTTAGTGAATCTGGCGTGTTCTATATACATTATTCGAAACTTCAATGTACCGGTTGAAAAAGCAGCTGCTTTTTGGAATGATATCAATGCTTGTTCATATATAGATTATAATACTGACACAAAGAGTATTATACAACCATTGTTTTTACGGCTATTTGATAAAAAATCCGTTCAAGGAGAACAGCCTTCGGTATTAAAGCAGCTTATATACCCAGCAGAAAAAGTTAAAGTAAAAGAATGTATAGATGAAATAACCTCTTCTTTTGGTATATCTATTGATGATCTAAATAGTTTACTAGAAGTATTAGGATATAATCAAGAATCAAATATAGCAATAGATGAATTGTCCCATATGTACCGATATTTCAAATTCTCTGGATTACTGGGTATAAAGGCGTTTGAACTGCCAGAGCTTATATCGTTTATAGGCATAAATCCTTTTGAAAACGCTGAAAGTTGTTATATATTTATCAATAAGTATAGTGATATAACCGATTGTGGATTTTCCCTAAAGGATATACAAGATATTTTATTAAAGAAATCTGAAGATCTTGGCTCTTTAGAAGCACAAACATTTATTAACCAATTAAAAAAAGATATTAAAGCTTTAGTTAAAGACCTTTCTCAAAATATGTCCGAGGAGAGTACTTTGACAGAGAATGAATCCATAAGAGCATATGTAGTGCAAAAATTTGCTCAAAAAACTAGATGTGATATAGAGATTATAGAAATAATTCTTAATAATGCCAAAAGTTTTTATGACAATTCAAAAACCATTTTAGATGATTTTAGCATGAAGGAGTATATAGATTATTCCAATGAAATAGTATTTGAAAATGAGTCCGGAGAAACTTTGGAAAATGATTTTTCCTATTTGTTTGAGGATTACATAATGGTTAAAAAGACCGTTTCATTAATTGAAAAGCTTAATTTAGGTAAAGTAGAAGTTAATAACTTATATAATGGAGCAAAATACTTAAATGTATTACATCTTGACCAATTACCTGTTAAGGAAGATTGCGCCCATTTAAATGAGCAATATAGTCTTTTTGAAGGCCTGTTAAAACTTCTTTCAGTAAAGAAATATATATCTGATACATCAATTGATTTTATAGGTGTCCATCTAGAGTCGCTGAAAGCCAATGATTTTGACTTGTGGCTTAAGGAAATTTCAAATATTATTGGGTATTCTTTAGCTGATATAGAATATCTGGTGAAAGGTTCTAATAAAGTACTAAAGGCCTCTTTCCCTGAAGATTTTAAAGACGGATATATAATTAAAAAAATATGTAGGATACTAAAATTATCAAAATTTATCAAGATGCCTGTTGATTTAATACTACCTGTTCTAACAAAAGATGTTGCAATGGAAAATGTAGCTGATTTAAGGAAAGCATGTCGTGGGAAATTTAGCGAAAATGATTGGTATCAAAGGGCTAAGGTTGTTAGAAACAAGTTAAGAGACAGACAGAGAGAAGTTTTGGTGGATTATGTAGTTTCAAATCCTGTCTCTTCAAAAAAACAGTATTGGACAACAAAAGAAGAGTTGTATGAATACTTGCTTTTAGATATAGAGGTAACATCTAAGGTGATTACATCGAGGCTAAAGCAGGCAATTGGAAGTGTTCAACTATTTATAGACAGAATCCTTATGAATCTTGAAAGAAAGAACATGTCATCATCATATACGCCTTTTTCTCTTGATCAAGATAGTGTCAAAGAGTGGGCGATATGGCGTAAGAACTATAGAATATGGGAAGCTAATAGAAAAATATTTCTATATCCTGAAAATTGGATTGAACCGGAATTAAGAGATGACAAATCATTCTTTTTTAAGGATTTAGAACGCCAGCTAAAGCAAAGTGAACTTACCGAAGAAGCGGTGGAAGATGCGTTTTTAAAATATTTAGAAAAATTAGATAACGTTTCAAGGCTCGATATAAAGTGCTTTTATAAAGAGCCTGATAGCGATATTATTCATGTCATAGGAAAAGGTAGAAGTACACCGGCAAAGTACTATTATAGAAAAAGAGTAGATTTTGAGTGGATAGCTTGGGAACCTGTAAATCAGGAAATATTTAGCGATCAGGTAGCAACTGTATTATGGAATAGGAGACTGTATCTTTTCTGGCTTGAATGTTTTGAAGAACCTGAAACGGGAGATGTTACTCTGCCGTCTTTTGAAAATGGAGGGACAGTAAAGAAAAGCAGAACAAGGCTTAAGATTCAATTGGCATGGAGTTATAGATGGCAGAACCGTTGGAGTGGAAAACATTTGTCCCAAGACCCGATATATACTCAGTATTACCAAAATATTAGTATATCGGACATAAAGGACAGTTTGTTTTTATCAACTCAGTTTATAAATAAAAAACTATTCGTAAGGCCTTTAACGCTTGTGAAATATCTTAGACCAGGTTTAGAATTTGAGCCTTCTGACGGTATAGAAAGAGTATATGTGCCTTTAGGGGAGAAATTTGTGTTTTATGATTGTACATCGGATCCTAAAGTTGAAGGTGATAATTATGCCCAAATAAGTAATCAGATGTTGGTGCCAGAAGATACAGGTGTTCAAAAAATGTATGTTGAAGGTAAAAATAGGCTTAAAAGGGTAACTAATAGTACTACTAAAAAGTACAATATGACAACAGATAAAGGGTGAGGTGAAAAAAATGTCCGGATTTGATATGTATTTTAGTGTTTTGTCTTTGGGAATTGAAACAAAGATTATACCAGGAATTAATTATGGCGTGGTTGTAGACTTTATCAAAGATGGTGAGGTGTTTTATAATTGTGCTTATAGTGTAAATGGTTCTTTAGATACCACAACTCAACCAAATAAAACTATATCCATAAATGAAAACTCAAAAATCTTTGTAAGATTATCAATAGAGTCATTGGAAGTAGCTACATACCCTATAAATTGGAACGCTGATGGTATGGTAAAAACAAGCTTTTTTGAGCATAAATTTTCATTAGGGATTTTTGAGTTTTCAATAAGAGTTCGTAGCAAAGCATATATGACCTCTTCATGTTTTTTAAAAACAGCATCATCTGAGGCGAGTATACTTCAGAAAGCATCAAAATATAAGATGACTATTAGTAATCATTTGCCCCAAAAAAATGTAGACGATTGCTTTTTCTACGCAGATAAGGATATAACTCTATTTGCTGAGAGAATAGAGAGAGAAAAGCAAATTCCTATTTTTGAACAGGATGAATTTGAAATAGAAGACTTTTGGGAGGAAATTCATGATCATTATGAATTAGAACCGGTTGAAGTTATAGAAGAAGATTTTCCAATAGGTCCTATAGACCCTGTAGACCCTTGGGACGTACCTTATCAAGATCATGAGTGGGATAGTTTGACAGATGTTTTAGATAGTGTGGACAATCCCGGGTTGCAGTTTGAAAATGATTATTCACAGTTGATGCAGGATGAAGGAACTGTTGTTTCAGTAGCTGGTGTATCCTACATAAAGGAAGGGGATATGGCAGTTGCAATGAATGTTGTAAATGAACAAATTCATATGAAATCATTGAATACAAATGAAATTACACCATTTAGAACAATGAAGAACAACATATTTAAGAAGAATGTTGGTTTGGTTGTTAATGAGATTGATGAAAATAACTATGGTATTAATCTGTTTTATAAGACAATTAAATATGAGAAATTCCTCTTTAAGACTTTTTGCAGCAAAAACACTGATAAGTTTATTAGGACTTTAAGTTTTGAAGGAATAGACGGATTACAAAAGAGAAGTAGTCAGGAAGTTTGCGATACTTTGAATTTTAAGACAGAATATCTGCCCAATGAGTATGAGGTGTTTTTAGAAAACGGTGATATTCCAACTGATTGCGTTGATTTTGAGTTTGGTGGAGCATACTCTACATACAATTGGGAGCTGTTTTTCCATATTCCAATGAGTATTGCCGGAAAGCTTTCAAAAGATCAAAAGTTTGAACAAGCACAGAAGTGGTACCATTATGTTTTTAATCCCACATCTTCTGAATCAGGAGACAGGGAGAGGTTCTGGCAGTTTTTGCCCTTTTATAGGGAGGCCTCTAAAGAAATAACAACTCTAAACGATCTTTTGATGAGTGGAGAAGAAATTTTAAAACAAATAGATTTATGGGAGAAAAAGCCCTTTAATCCCCATGTGATTGCAAGAATACGCCTTAGTGCATATATGAAAAATGTTGTTATGAAGTATCTTGACAATTTGATAGCTTGGGCTGACCAACTCTTTATGAGGGACACATTAGAATCAATTAATGAGGCAACACATTTATATATACTAGGCGCTAAAATCTTAGGCCCTAGACCTCAGAAGATTCCGTCTCTTGCTAATCCTGTGGAACAGACCTACTCTACACTAAGGGATCAGAATTGGTTGTCTTTATCAAATGCTTTAGTAGAGATAGAACAGTTTATACCAGATTCTAAATTTGGTAAATACAATATAGAAAAAGCATTTAAAAATACAGCTAATTCCATGGAAACGATGCTGTACTTTGGAATTATCGGGAACAAAAAATTATTGGAGTATTGGGATACTATTTCCGATAGACTCTTTAAAATAAGGCATTCTATGAATATAGAAGGTATTGAGAGGACATTGGCATTATTTGAACCTCCAATTGATCCAGCAATGTTGGTTAAAGCTGCAGCCTCTGGAATAGATATAGGAAGTATATTAAATGATATTTCAGGAGTGAATAAATCAAATTATCGTTTTTCCTATGTTCTTCAAAAAGCAAAACAGTTTGTTGAAGAGGTTAAGACATTAGGTCATGAGCTTTTATTGGCAATAGAAAAACGTGATTCACAAGCGCTTTCAATACTTTATCGCTCCAATGAACTTAAGATTTTAGAAGAAATTAAAGAAATAAAGGAAAGTAATATAAAAAATGCCCAAAGAAAGCTTGAATCAGTAGAGAAAGCTTTGGCTGCAGCAAAAGAACGCCATGAATATTTTGACTCACGGCCTCTTACAAATGAGAATGAAGATAGCCATTTAGAGAGTTTAGATGATGCCTTAGAGGATCTTGATAAGCAGAAGGTAAGTGAGACTGTGGCAGCCGTAGTAGCTGCAATTCCTGATTTTAAAATAGGAGCTCCAACATCAGTGGGATTTACATTAGGTGGAACTAATCTTGCAAAGGCAACTATGGCATTTGCAGCATATTATTCAGCTGGTGTAGGTGAAAATAATATTGAAGGATCTAAAGCCTCTGTTTTAGGAAGCTACAACAGGAGAATGGATGACTGGAAGATGCAGGCGAAATCCTCTAAAAAGGAAATAGAGCAGTTAGAAAAGGAAAAACTATCTTCCGAGATACAAATTGAGATTGCAAAAAAAGAACTAGACATTCACAAGCAACAGATTGAAAATACTAAGGAAATAGATGAATACTATAGTCAGAAGTTTACAAATCAGGATTTGTATGATTGGTATATAGGTGAAGTGTCCTCGGTATATTTCCAAAGCTATAAGCAGGCTTATGAAATGGCAAAGAAAGCTCAACAGTGTTATATGGATGAGTTAATTGAGCCAGATGCCTCTTTTATAGGATTTGGATATTGGGACAGTCTTAAAAAGGGACTTTTGACAGGAGAGAAGCTAAGTGTTGATCTAAATCGAATGGAAGCATCTTATATGGAGAAAAATTCAAGAAAGGATATGGAGTTGACAAAACATATATCCTTAGCGCTTTTGAATCCTTTGGCATTAATTGATTTAAAGACAAAGGGTAAAGCGGTATTTACGATTCCTGAAATTTTGTTTGATCTTGACTATCCGGGTCATTACAGACGTAGGATAAAGACAATAAGTGTCACTATCCCGTGTGTTACTGGGCCATACACAACGATTAGTTGTACACTTAGGCTAAAAAAACACTATATTAGAAAAGAACTTAATACTGTTTCTGATAATTTTTATAATATCTCTCTTGATGACTACAATAGAGAATCCATTGCTACAAGTTCTGCACAAAATGACAGCGGTCTTTTTGAAGTGAGCTTTAGAGATGAGAGGTATCTGCCTTTTGAAGGTTGTGGTGTAGTAGGTGAGTGGGAATTAGAGATGATAGATAACGTTAATTTGCGCCAATTTGACTATAACTCAATAAGTGATGTGGTACTCCATATGAAATATACATCAAGGGATAATCCGGCTGTTAAAAATGATGTTGTGACTAAGATAAATGAAGAATTGGTAAATACTGCATCTACTATGCCGCTAATGTCTTTTGTAAGCTGCCGCAACGAGTTACCTAGCGAGTGGTATGGATTTTTGCACCCTCAAGAAGGTAATGACAATATAATGGACATTCCACTTAATCGTAATTTCTTCCACTACATTGCAAGAGATAGGAGAATTAAAATTAAGTCCATCAGGGTTCATGCAGCTTTTAAGTCTGATGAGCCGCAGAATATTACATTGGTATATAAAAAAGGTGATGTGGTAAATGAGATTGAAAAAGATCTTATTAAGTTGCCGGGAGATGTTCTTCATAGTGCTGAGATACCTATTCAAGGAGATCTGTTCTTTGATGAATTGGATTCAAAGGCTTTTAATATTTCTATTGAGGAGATGGACGAAGGCGATATTAATGATCTGATTTTATCTATGGAGTATATGATTGAATAAAGGTTGATGAATCAACACCTTAATAGATTAAAGCTCTGGAGCTTATGATTTCAGGGCTTTTTTCTATATATTTAGATTGAACTTATCTAATCTTTCATTTTTTTCAAAAGCGACTTGTTTTTTTTACTATTACTATTAATACTTTTTAAAAGTTTATATATATTTATCCTTGCTGTACTAATTTCCAAAGTTCTGTCATCTTTTTAAGATAAGGTTTCAAAGGTCAAATCCTAATTAAAACTTTGTCTTTTAAATATAAATTATGAAATAATTTATAAATTGTTAATGTATTTTTAATTGAACTTTTAAGGATATATTTGTATAATGTTATACGTATAAGTATTAAAATGTAAACGTAGTAGAGTGAGGGGGACTTTGGTTTTAAACAGTAGATAAAGCGTTTTTACACTTCTTATATAACCTTTATCCAAAGATGGTTTTCTGCTTATACTCATATAAAAAATATATAAATAGTTAAAGGGGAGCGAATTAATGAAAAAAAGTATAGCAATAGTGTTAACGATGTTGCTTATTGTACAAGCAATGATAACAATTCCATTTTTTCCACATCAAGTATCTGCAAAACACAACCATTCGCATGGTCATGAAAAGCATAAGAATTTGGCTGAAAAAGCAAATCTTGAAGTGGAGTTTAGTAATGTAGATACGACAGCATCGGATAAAATTACCACTAAATTCAGAATCACAAATAAAGGGTCTAGCAATGTAAAACTATCCGATGTCACTTTGAGATACTATTACACAAGTGACAAGACTGTATTTCAGAAATACTTATTGACCGATGCATCCATAAGTAAATGGGATATAAAGACTAAATTAAAAAGAACAAAAAGTGACTTACATAATGCAGATCATTACCTTGAAATAGGATTTAAAGGAAGGGCAGGCCATCTTAAGCCACAGGAGCAGGTTGAGCTAAGTGGTAAAATATATAATTTTTTTAGAAAAGATTATGACTTTTCCAATGACTATTCATTTAAGCCAAAAACAGAGTTGTCAACTTGGGATAAGGTAACAGCTTATGTGAAAAAGGAGAAAGTATGGGGAGTAGAACCCTCTCAACAATCCCATAATGAAGTTATTCCTGAGACTCCAAAAGTTGAAATTGTTCAAAGCGAAGGACAGGCTGTATTGAGTTGGTCTGAAGTTGAAAATGCAGACAGCTATACTGTAAAGAGAGGAACATTAAGCGGACAGTATGAGGTGCTTGAATCGAAAATAATAGAAGGATCATATACCGACACTTTAGTAGATACGAATACAAGTTATTACTACGTGGTAAATGCAGTAAAGGGATCACAGACCAGTTCTGATTCAAACGAGGTAGTATATAAAGCGATACCAAAGGCACCAGAACTTTATGGTGTGAAGGTAGGAGATACCATTAGACTTAGCTGGAATACTTCTAATGGCGCTGAAAAGTACAATGTATATGGTGTTTCATCAGATGGAGAAGAGAAGTATTCTATAGCTGAAAACATACTAATAAATAGCCATGAAATAAAAGATGTAGTAGACGGTGCAACATACTATTTTGTTGTAACAGCTGTAAATGAGACTGGAGAGAGTTCAAACTCCAATCGGGTTGAAATAAGTGAGAAAACAAATGGTAAAATAGACTATACCTCAAAAACTCTTGATGATGACAAAGATGGTATATCTAATGTGGACGAGCTTATCTATGCTACAGACCCTATTGACCAAGATACAGACCGTGATGGTATATTTGACGGCAGGGAAATTGAGCTAGGTACAAGTCCTATTGATCCTGATACCGATAAAGATGGTATCTATGACGGTGCAGAAATAAAGCATTCCACAGACCCTTTAGATGGCAGTGATGATGCAAATAAATATACTTCGGTTATTGAGAACAGCGTTGATTTTGACACAAGTGAGGTAATAGGTTTTAATAGCGTGTCTGTTGAAGCTAAAGGTGATGCAAACCTTATTGGTGCACCTTTGTATATAAGTTTGTCTAATAATATGATAATTAACACCATTCCCGGAATTATAGGAAAAGCAGTGGAAATAACAACTGGGGGCTATCCAATAGATAATGCAACAATAACATTTGAATGTGATGCAAAAACTGTAAGTGAAATGTTAGGAGAAGATAAGACAGTTAATGATTTAACTGTGTTTAATGTTAACTATGAGACAAGGCAGCTAGAAGAGCTCAACAATACTGATGTATCAGTGACAGAAAGTGTGTATACTATTTCGGCAGAGACTGAGCATTTTAGTACATTCTTGCTAGGAGTAGATGGGATTTCAATAGATATTGGAAATGTAGATACGGTAATGACGATTGATCAGTCGGGAAGTATGAGTAATAACGATCGTTCATGTTATAGGATTGATGCGGCACAAAAATTTGTAGAAGAAATGGATGTAGATCATAACAAAATAGGTATAGTTGCTTTTACAGGTTCTGCAGATAAAAAGTCATATCTACCTGGACAGTCTTCAAAACCAGGACTTTCAAATAATATTAATGAACTTACAAAAGTTTTAGAAAACATGAGAGGAAGTGGTGGAGGAACAGATATATATGAGGCTATAAATGTTTCTGCAAGTATGTTTGACACATCGGACACTTCTCGGAAAGTAATAATACTATTGACAGATGGTCAAGATGGCAATTCAAGTATTGTTCCAACTGCTGAAAAGCTATTTAAAGAGCAGGGTATAGTTATTAATACTGTAGCTTTTGGAACTGGTGCAGATACAAAATTATTGCAAGATATTGCAAGTGCCACTTCTGGTTCATATTTTTACATAAACAACACTAAAGGAATGACAAAGGAAGATGTAAAGATACAGATTAATTTGATATATGAGAAGCTGTCAAAATATCTGACACTTCAAAATCATGTTGAAAACAAACTTCCAAGTGAGGCTATGAGTATAAAGCTCGATAACCATATAGGATTTGATGATAAAGAAATGAATCGATGGGTGACAGATTCAAATTCAAATCTTATGTCCGGAAACTATATGGAACACAATGTGGATTTAAGACTTGAAAGTGAGGTTGTGGACCTTACTTTTGAAAGAACCTACAACTCTTTTGCAAGTGGTGAAAGTACAATTTTAGGTAAGGGATTTAGAACGAATTATGATTCATTTATTGAAGCAAATAATATAGGAACTACAACTGCAAGCATGTTAAATGTTAGAACAGGAGCTTCGACGGATTATCCGGTAGTATACCAGCTACCTAGAGATACGACTGTAAATATAGGTGAACCTACTCAAAACAATTGGTACAAGATTGAGATTGGAGGCAAGGACTATTATATTTATGGTGGTTTTGTAAATAGCAAAGAGGTTGCAAAGGTAACTTATCCTTCAGGAACCCAGATTGCCTTTGAATCAAATGGGGATGGTACCTACAAAACTCCTGTAAATTCGAACGATACTTTGAGCTTAGAAGGTGATAACTATACCCTTACAAAGAGCAATAAATCAAAATATAAATATAATTCAGACAACAAACTTTCTTCAATTGAAGATAAAAACGGAAATACTACTACGATAAATTATAATGGCGGCAAAATCGAAAGTGTAACCGACCCGGTAAATCGAAAGCTTGTATTTGAATATGTAAATGGCACAGATAGGCTTGAAAAGATATATGTTGAGGATACACCTGATTATAGTTTGACTTTTGAATATAAGGAAGATGATGCACAGTATCTTGAAAAGGTTATAGATGCAAATAATAAAGTGGCTGTAAAATATACCTATGATTCCGAAGGAAGAGTGTTTGAAGTATATAGTGCAAACCTTGATGAGAATGGAAATAACGAAAGACTTAAAAGAAATGAATACGATGCCTTTGGGCGTTTGGTAATGCAGTATGACTGTAAGGATCAGATAAAATATTTTGTGTACAATGATAAATCAATGGAACGCTTTGTTATAGACCAAAACGGAAATGAGTCATGCATACAGTTTAATGCAGATTTAAAGCCTGTAACAGAAATAGATGCTAAAGGTAACACGGTTGAATATAAATACGAAGTGTTAGTAGATGGTAAATATATAAACACAACTGCAGCAAAAGAAGATAGTGCATCCTATTACACTGAAAAACGAGCTTCAAGGGAGACTCGTAAGGACATTTATGGAAATGTAACGGTGTATGAAAAGGATAAGAGAGGAAATATAACAAAAATAACCAATCCTGATGATACCGAAAAAACTTTTACATATTATCCCGAAACGGATATACTGTCGAGTCAGGTGGATGAAGAAAACAAAAAAACATATTACATATATGATGAAGACTGCATTAATCTTCAAAAAGAGATAACACCACTTAACGGAACAGACGAATACCCTCTAGAAGATGGAAATGAAGATAGATTCTCTATTACAAACTATAAATACTATTCACCACAGGATTGTTTTGGACTTAAGGGAATGTTGTATAGTGTAACTGATGCTGAAAACAATGAAACTAAGTATGTATATGATAAATATGGTAACTTCGAACAGATACATACACCTAAGGATACCAATGATGACACTAATATAGTAAATAACATCACAAATTATACTTTCAATAACCTTGGACGTATGGAAAATAAAGTTACCCCAGCAGGACATGAAACTGAATATCAGTACGACAATGTAGGTAGGTTAATAAGAACTATAAGAAAAAGTGACAGAAATGAAACAACCAGAATTGTATATGACAATAGTGGACGAAAAATAAAAGAAGTCCAGCCAAATCAATATAATGCTTCCCTAGATGGCGAAGATTACACTGGGGAACATGGATACAGGTATGAGTATTATCCTAACGGCAAAAAGAAAAAAGTAACAGACACTGAAGGAAATACAACAGAATATACCTACGACCCGGCATGGAACCTTGATAAGGAAATTAAGGCAAATGGTGCTGTATATGATTATGACTACGATAGCCTAAACAGGCTTTACAAAGTTTGGTTTATGGAAAATAGGGAAGATGATACAAAAGAGCTTTTAGAAGAATATACATATGATACACAAAAGGTTACAGATAACCATAGCTTGACTGTTAAAACCATTACAAAGTACTATGACGAATTAAATTCTTCAAAAACAGTGGTAAAAACAGATTATGCCGGAAGAGTTATAGAGCAGATAAATGCCGACGGAGGATTGGTGAAATGTGAGTATTATAAAAATGGACAGATTAAGTCGGTGACAGATGCAAATACAAAGTATAAGACATTTTATAAGTACAATAAATTGGAAGAGTTAGATGGAGAATATTGCAGGGTTGATGAAAAGTGGGAGCCATTGCGTGATGAAGAAGGTACAGTTAAATATAAATACACTGCTACTGTATACGATCATGCAGGAAAAATCAAAGAGGTCAGGACTGAAAATGACAGCATAGGAGTAACTTTTAATGAGGATTCAAACACCGGAACAGTCCCAACAAATTTCTCTACCACATCATATAAGTATTATAGCAATGGAGAAGTAAAAGAAATATCGCAGAGTAATGGTAAAAAGACCGAATATATCTACGATGCGGATGGAAATGTTGAAACCGAGTCAATAACTGTTGGTCCTGACAGAACCATTAAAACAAAATATATTAATAACTATTTAGGAAAACCTGACTACAAGATTAACTATGTAAGAAAGGGCGATCTATACCAAAATGATATTGATAATGATGAAATTATAGAGGTGTACACAAAGTATACCTACGACTTAAACAGCAATTTAGAAACAGAGACCACAGCGAATTTGAAAGATGCTGTAACAGGATTAATTAGTGAATCCGATGAAAGTGTGACTACAACTTATGGCTATGACAATATGAACAGAGTTGAAAGTGTTAGCCAACCTGGTGTTGATGAAGATGGAAATGAAGTGGAAATTACCACAACTACCCATTATAACTGGGAAGGTAAAAAAGACCTTGTAACTGATGCAAAGGGAAATACAACAAAATTTGAATATAATAAAAGAGGCTTTAACACAAAAATAATTAGTGGACAATCCACAACATTTTATCAATATAACAGAGCCGGAAGGTTAATAGCCCAAGTGCAACCAAAAGATTTTGTTGAGGGATATGACTTAGACAAAATGAACAGGGTGACGTACACTTATGATAAAGCAGATAGAATTAAGACAAAGGGCTTTATAGGTAAGGAAAAGCAATTAGATTCATCGGATTATAGCTGGAAGCAAGAGCTTAAAGAAGTAGATATTATAACGAAGGCATTTAAATATGACAAAAACGGAAATGTTGTAAAAGAATTAGACGCCTTAGGTTATGCTGCAGGAATGGGTAGTGGTAAGGCAGTAGATGAAATAATTGAGGATGGGTATGGAACAGAGTATAAATATACACCTATGAATCAAGTGGAGGAAGTAATTGATCCCGAATTAAGTGAAGACCTTCCAGCAGATGATGATAGAAGGTATTCTACAAGGTATGTATATGACACGTTAGGAAGAGTTGTGTCTGAAACGACGGTAAAAGGCTACGATTTAGACAGCAGATACTATACAAATACCAGTTATATATACGATGATGCTGAAAACACAATGGTAATAACCTCAAAAGAGAATATAGATGTTGATGAAGGGATAAGCCAGACAACAGAGCTTCAAAGAAATGTATACGATTATGTAGGTAACTTAATTGAGCAAACCGATGCAGAAAATATAAAAAAAGCAACCGGAATAAAGAGTATATTTGAGTACAATTCTTTTAATGAGCTAAAGAAGGAAATACAGCTAGGTGATGGAGATATAGAGGATAAAGAGACCACTGTACCAACACAGACAGTGTGTTATCAGTATGACTACACAGCAAGAATTAAAAAACAGACAGAAAATTATAAAATGAAAAATGAAGATGGTAATTTTGAAGATGTAGCAAGAATTAATTTCTACACTTATGATAATCAAGGCAGGGTAGTAAAACAAGAGCAATATAATGAAAATGATAAAGCCTCTACCTTGATTGAAACAAGTATGAACTATGATGTAAATGGAAACGTCAGGTATAAGTTTGACGGAAAAGAAAATAAAACCGAGTACACTTATGATGAGTTCAACAGGCTTGAAGACACAATAGTTGATTTAAAGGATGCGGATGGAAACGTTGTATCAACTCACATTACTTCAAATGAATACGATAAGAACGGCAACCTAAAAATAGTTACAAAATCTGTAATTACAGGAAGTAAGGAATCTGTGAGTACTAATTGGTATGAGTATGATTCAATGAACAGACTAATTGAAACAGGAGATGACTATACATCAATAGAAAGGCTTGAGTATTACGACAATGGAATGCAAAAGCTTTCTTGTGAAGCACCAAACAAAGATGATTCAAAAGCATTTAGAATGACGGAGTACATCTATAATAAAAATGGAAGTTTAGTAGAGACAAAGGAGCCAAAAAACACAGAGGACTCAAATTGCCCTAATAACCACATACAAAGTGTAGAGATAAACCGCTATGACTATGCAGGAAACGTAAGGGAGACTGAAATTGGCGATAAGGTAACAAAATATGGGTACGACCATTTTGACAGGCTGATAGAAGTTGAAAATGCAACAGGATTAGAAAAGACAAGATATATTTATGATTTAAATGGAAACATGACTTCACAGGAGTTTTTAGAAAGAGAGGACAGTGAAAGCCTTTATAATACAATAAGAACAGTATCCTTTGAATACAACGGATTAAACCTTTTGATAAAGAAAATTGATGGGGAACAAGAGACTTATAGGTATTATGCCGATGGAAGCATGATGGAAAAGAGTGATAGAAATAAAACTTTGTTTACCTACATCTATGATGTCCACGGAAGGTTGTTAACACAAAAAGCTCAAAATGAAGAAGAGGAATTAATAACAAGCTATCAGTACGACAATAACGGAAATCAAACATCAGTAGCAAATGAAACTGATACCATAATAAGAACCTATGATGAATTAAATAGGGTAAAGGAAAAGACGACCAATATTGGAACAGTGAACTATACTTATGATATAATAACTGATAGAAGTGATGTTGCAGAAGGTTTAACTGCTGAAACCTCCTGTGATGTAAAAGGTAACAAGACAACAAAGGTATTTGACAGAGCATCAAGACTAAAATATGTTATTGATGGTGATTGTGAAACTGGTGAGGTTATTACAACTTACACTTACTACCCTAACGGAAGTAGGAGAAGTGTCGAGTACGAAGGAGACTATATAGAGACCTACACCTATTGGGAAGATGGACTTTTAAAACAGTTGACCAACTTAATGCCCGGTGGTATTGAAAATGACAAGTACATTTATCAATACGATGAGTGTCACAATCAGGTAGAAAAATATGAAGTTATAAATGGAGTAGAGAAAGGTACAACTAGTTATATCTATGATAGGTTAAATAGACTTCAAACGGTGGTAGAACCAGGAGGCAGGACTACACAATACACCTATGATGCGTTGGGTAATAGGGATACAGAGACTGTAACAGCAGAAGGACAGCCAATAATTAAAACAGGTTACAATTATGATTTTGAAACAAATAGGCTAAAAGATGTAAAAGTATGGACAGATGGTATAATAACCCAGACTAGTGATTATGAGTATGACAACAATGGAAATGTCACAAAAGTAACAGTAGAAGGATCTGATGAGACTGTAAACCGCTATGATTTGTTAAATCAATTAATTAGTACAACAAAAGGTTCAGTGACAGTTAATAATCGATATAACGGTGAAGGATTAAGGGTAGAAAAAGAATCAAAGGGAACCTTGACAAGATATTTGTATGAGTACGATAAGGTAGTGCTAGAGCTTGATCACAATGGTAATCAGGTGGGTAGAAATATTTATGGCACTAACTTGTTAGAGAGAACAAAAGATGGTGAATCCTACTACTACATGTACAATGGTCATGCCGATGTAACAGCATTGATTAATGTTGCTACAGGTGATGTTGATGCGGAGTATTACTATGATGCATTTGGCAATATAGTTGAAAGTACAGGTATGGCGAAGGATAAAAACTCTATTCTCTATTCAGGGTATCAATATGATAGTGAGACTGAGCTTTATTACCTCAATGCAAGGATGTATGATCCTAAGGTTGCAAGATTTTTACAGGAGGATACATATAGCGGCACAGCAAATGACCCGTTGAGTTTGAATCTGTATACCTACTGCGTAAATAATCCTTTAATTTATTATGACCCAACAGGCCATTTTGATGTTTTTTGCGGTGAGGATTGGATGAAACTTGCAAGAGATGCTAAAGAGGTTACATCTGGTATTGCTGATGGAACAATGAGATTTGCGTCTGGTGGTACTTACCAATCTGTAGGTGATTTTGCAAATGATGTTCAATGGGCTTTTAATAACAGCGAATATTTAGCTGATGGGGCAACCTCTTACGTTTCTGAGACAGCTTCCGACTTTAAACAAAATGCTGTTAATTTTGCTAATGACGTTAAGTGGGCATACAATAATAGAGACATTGTTGCTGAAACGGTTAATGAAGAAGTTCAACAGTTTAAATCTGATGTTCAATGGGCAATGGATAATAAAGATATAGTAGCAGAAACAACTAATGAAATGGCTACTCATGCAATAAATGAGTTTAATAGTAAAAGTTTAAGAGAAAAAACTGCAATGATTACAGATGTAACGCTAAATGTTGCATCATTTGTAGGAGTTCCTGAAACTGCAATTACAAAAGTTGCACAGATTCAAAAATTAGATAAGCTCTATGATGCTGTAAATCTAGTAAATAAAATGGACGACTTATATGATGCTGGAATGAGCATGAAAAGAATAGACGGGTTCTCGGATACACTTTCAGTGTTCAAAAAATCAGATCGTTATGTTGAAGCATCATCTGGCATTAAATTTGCAGATAATATTGATGACTTTGGGAAAGTTGGGATACGAGAAATTCCGAAAAATCCAAGACAAAAAAACTTTCTTGAAGTTACAAGGTCAGGTAATAATGTTGATGCGAGTACTAATATTATGATGAGAATTGAAGCTAGTTCAGATCATATTCCAATGAACTCAGAAAAGTTTAATAAAATTAAGAATGCTTTTGAAAAACAAGGAGGGTTAATAGTACCGCCAGAAGAAGCACTTCCATTACTAAATTATCACGGTGCTGAGGCATCAACATTAAATGCAAATACAATATTATTTAGAGAAAATCCTACCACTTCGTCTGTGTTTGAGGAGTTTATCCATGCAACTCAATATAGAACAGGGAGAGCAACTGGTAATAATATTATCGAAATGGAAATTGAGGCAAAGGAGAAACTAATTAAATTCAGAAAACAGTATGGAATACCGAATTCTGAGACTCGAGATACAATAAAACAGCTAAAAGAATACAGGCAAATGTTAGTTAAATAAAAGGTGGCGAGATATGTGTTTTCTATAATTGTTGAATTTTCAATGTACATAAAAAGTGCCAATGTTATTGTAATAACTGGTAAATATTCTGGTGAGCTTAAAGGGAATATACTAGTAGATGCAAATGACACTTCAAAGGATTTTTTTATTAATAATGTTGTTCATATGAATTATAAAAATCCACAAACGAGTAAAGATACAATATCATTAAATCTTAGACCAAACGGTTACAAGGCAGAAGAGTTAGTAGGGAAATGCTTAGTTATTCCAGAATGATTTACAAGACTTTATAATGTTGGTGCGGGAGCGAGTAAAGCTGGAAAGGGTTATAGACCACAGCCTGGAACAAGCGGTGCTGGACCAAGAAGAATAGTAACTAACAATGATGGTGACGAAGTATACTATACACGGACACATTATGGAGATTCTGGAGACCCTGCATTTGTTGGAATTAGATGATAATATTGAGGAGGTTTAAATAAATATGGTAAATAGATTTTCAATACTTAACTTGGCTAATGAAGATAGTATAAACATGCTATTAACTGATCTTTCAAAACAAGGTTACAAAATTATAGAAATAGATGGGAAGGATATATTTGATTCTAAAGCTTTCTTTAATAAAGTAAAAGATATATTACCATTTGACCCTCCAATAAGTGGAAAGGTTAATTGGGACGCTTTTTCTGACTCCCTTTGGGAAGGGCTTTGTAATATGGGGAATAGGAAGGTTTCAATTGTATGGACTAAAGTAGATAATATGCTAAAGTATGGTTTGTTAGACCTTATGAAGTCTGTGCAATGCTTAACTGACGTTGCAACAAGTTTATATAATGATACAGATGAAGTAGAACGTGTTAGTTTGATTCTATTTCTAATAGGAAAGGGGAGTAATTTTCCTCTATATAAGTAATTTGAATTTAGAAAAGTGTATGATGACAAAGGATGGGGGATGACATATGGGACAAGGGAACAGGTTCGAGGATGGATTGAATGTGACAAAAGCAACTTTCCAGATATAGAAAAAGTTATTGGTAAATATAGAGAAAGTTTTTTAAAATATTCTATAAAGAAAGAAATTGCCGAATTATATCAAAAAGGTTGGCAAATTCCAAAGGACGTTATAAATTGGACAGCATATGTTTTTTTGGTGCAGATATTAGGCAATATAACATCGGTTTTTTAAAGGATCAAATCATTGAAATTGGAGAAATAGACGAAGATATTAGGGCATATTTTTTTATAGATGATGATGAAAATATGAATAACTATAATTGGAGGTTATGCCAAGGTGTTTTATTAGAATCCCAAAGAGAAAGTATTGAGCAATATTTAATTGATTCACCAAAATTATAAGAAATGTACTTGATTTAAATATTAAAAATTGAGGTCCTTAATATTAGAAGTTGTTAAAATCAATTAGTTTTGTTATAAGCAATGCGATAGTATTTAAGGTGTAATCTAAAAACAAAGCAATGAGGAGGAAACAAAATGAATCCATACATAATGTTCTGGCTATTTTTGATACTTGTGTTAGGTCTAATATATTTTATTAAAAAGAAGAAATAAATAATAAGATAAAGGGAAAATAGATAGGCTGGGAGTAATCCCGGCTTTCCTTTTACCTAAAATTACAGTTTTGACCTAAGTTCCCGGAATGTATAACGATGTTTTGCTACGAATGCCAATTATATCAAAGCGTTTACGGATTATACTTTTTGATTTGACATGTTATACATTTGAGGTTTATAACGAGGTTGGATCCAGTGTTTTCAATACATTCACGAATTATCGTTATAAAATGCGGGAATCCAGGTTTTGAATAAAGAATGCTAGACTGTTGCACAGTCAGCACCTTGTATTCAAATTCAAGAAGAAAATTGTCTAAAATGAACAAAAAAACCAAAAAGGAGGCAAGGGCGACAGAAAAGTATATTAATATTAAAAGAGGACTTGCTTCATTAAAGATTGTGAACTATTCAGATTATTTAGGATATGTATCTAGAGGTTTAAAGAAGATAGTCATTGCAAGGAATTTCAAGTTTAATGGTTCTTATATGAAACAAGATTTATTAACTGCTACTGGAACAACTGGTCATGAAGCATTGCATGTTATGCAGAAAGTTGCGACAGGAAATCACAACAAACTATATGAGTTAGATGCATTTATATGGCAATCAAAAATAGATAATAAATTACAAAGATTATCTATTGAAGCATTATGGGAACTTATTAATAATAATAAGGCATATACCAATGAGCCATTTTGGAATGGTCTTAGGAAACTTGAAGATTTATTGCGATGAAAAATGAAAGAGGTGGCACATATATGGATGAAAATTGGATATTGGTAAAACAAGATGGTATTATAATAACTTATAAAAACAAGCATACAGGTGAAGTAAGAGAATACCAAGGTGATATCTGTATAATTGATCCAAATATCAAAATTGAGAAGTTAGAATTATTTATAAAATGGTCATCAGAAATTCCAATAATAAAGCAAATTGTTTTATTAAATAACATGTTAAATATTGATACTAAAATTGCGTTAAGAGAATCAAAAAAAAGTACTACGTTTTCTTTAGGATATTTTTATAAAAGAGATGCGGAAGATATTATAAAAAAAGCATATAGAAAACGGCTTGAACTATTTTACTAGTGTAGATTTAAAATCAAGATATTAAGTCGGGAATATATTCCCGGCTTTCCTTTATACCTTTATACTTGTCGACTTCAAAAATTACATCTGGGCTGTTAGGAGAACAATAAATTAAAACATACCATTATGTGATTTGGTATAAAAAAGTCTTTTTAATAAAGACAACAATAAAAATAGAGAACACCCTGTAAAAAATAAGGATTTTCTTTTAAGGCATGACAAAAAATCTTGTTGTTATTATCCGTATTTAAAGTTAGGTAACTTTTTATTAATCATGAGTAATGGTAAAAAAACTGAATATATCTACGATGCGGTAGAAAATGTTGAAGCCGAATAAATAACTGTGGATTCTGATAGAACTATTAAAACAAAATATATTAATAACTATTTTGGAAAACCCGACTACAAGATTAAGGTTGAAAAAGAGTATTAAAGATTGCCTAAATATTTAAGGTCATAGCAAACAAATCATTTTTCGGTGGTTTTAAAAATTTAATGTATAGACAGAATTAAGGTTATTCAGTAGCTGACTTGATTCTGTAACCTTGGAATTTTGCCATCAATATAGCCTTCTCTACAGGAATAGATATAATTATATAATTAAAGGAATTTGCAATTTTATGCAGAAATATAAAAAGTGGAAAATAAATGATAAAAGTATGTGAAAAGTTTTATAAGAGTTTCACAGTAAAGTTTAATACTAAGTATGCTATAGTATAGTCTCGAAAAGTAACTGGTAATTGACCTGAAAATAAAAATTCAGGATTAATTCATAAGAAAATAGGTAAAAAACAATACTGAACCTTGATAAAAGTATATTGTTACGATAGAGCAAATAAA
>Ga0207721_100122_pt1 | contig 53881 bp, 35 predicted proteins | sample TtaePargueraPR_3_FD_187756 | JGI IMG/M metagenome (GOLD analysis project Ga0207721, IMG submission 187756) | Aerobic enrichment media microbial communities from Bioluminiscent Bay, La Parguera, Puerto Rico - Tt and P2 (1) (SPAdes) | ecosystem: Environmental > Aquatic > Marine > Unclassified ...
ATCAATTAACACTTGTATCTCACCTCCAAATGTATTATCCTTTCTAAGATAACACACTTAAAGATTAGTTTTGATGGTAATTATATCCTATTAATTGTTTTGGTTACTTCATCCAGCGAAAAATGAGTTGTAAGTATTTTTCATTGTATTTCCTGCTGTTGTGGAATTCTCCAATTGATTTATAAGGGTATATGTATTTGTTGTAATTACGCTTGGTGTTCCTGTTATATCTGCTATTTCAGTCAGGTTACCGTTATTATCATAAGTATACTGTTTCTTCTGTATGATTGTGCCTATAGGCCCATCTTCCCTTATTGTTTCATATTTCAGCCTGTTGTTATTGGTATACTCATATAACGTATATGTTACATCGCTTCCCTCTGTAACTATTACGGTTTCTCTGTTTCCTCTTGAATCAAATGTATATTCGGTAGTTTTGCCCGGATCAGTTACAGTTTCCAAACGGTTCATTGAGTCATATGCATATGTTGTAGTTTTAGTTGTTCCGGAAATCCTTTCATTTTTCTGGGTCATGTTGTGTGCTGCATCATAGTAATATTTGTAGTATTCACTTTCTACATAGACATCAGATGAGTTTTTCAACAAATTTGTAAGTTCATCCAACAGGCCATCATCATAATAGGTATAAGTTTGTCTAAAGGTGTCATTATATGTAATGCTTTCTCTTCTTCCGTTTGCATCATACTCGTAATCTGTCTGTTGACCGTCCGATACACTCTTTAACCTGCCTACACAGTCATAGACCTTTGTAACTGTATTACTTCCAGGGTAAGATGACTCTTCTTTTATTTCTCCGTCCAATACTCCTGATGTAATATCATAGGTATAGATTACAGGCCCTATTACAGTGGTTACACCACCTTCTACAGAAGTTTCCTTCTTTGTTTCTACTCTGTTTAAATCATCATAAGTTCTTTCTGTTGTTATTGTACTTACAACTGTTCCTGAAACCTTCTTTTCCAATATCACTTTTTTAAGGTTGCCATTTGCGTCATATCCTTTGTCTGAAGCAGTGTTCGGAATTGTTATCGTTATTGAATCGCTGGAATCTCCTGTTGTCTGCTCTAGCATCCTATCATGGCAATCATATTCATATGTAGTTGTTTTACCATTTCTGTCCACCTTAGATTTAACAGTCCCTGTCGGATAATACTCATAAGTCTCTGTAGTTGTTGGAACTCCTGTTTCCGTCGGATCTGTTATACTTTCAACCATTCCAAATGGGTTATATGTATAAGTTGTGGTGTAATTTGTTGTAGCATCACCTAGCTTTTGTTCCTTTAATGCACCGTCTATATAATATGTATACTGAGACTTTAACACCGTTGAATCATAGACTTCCTCAACTCTTCCCATTATATCATATTTATATACAGTTGTATTATTTTCTCCATCTTCTTTTTCCTTTATATTCCCCAAATTATCATAGGTCTGGGATTGGGTATGATTTAGGGGATCTAGTGTTGAAACCATGTTATAGGACAACCTGTTTTTCAGTAAATTAATGAAAATCAGACAAGAAAAACTTCAGGATATGGTAAAAAGGGCGAAGAACCACCAACGCCCTTTTTGATATAATATCAAATTTAAAAACAAAAAAAACCACAACATCAATTGTAATAAATGTAGAGCCACCTTTCAATGGTAATCCGAATAATTTTTATAAAGAGCTCTACAAAAACAAAATAACGTATGGATTCATACGAAGTGAGTTGGAGTTTTCGGATGACGTCAAAATCAAGTTTAATGGCACATTTACAAGGGATTCATATTATATTGATGATATAAAAAGAGTCTGTAAAATCAACACCTGTAACTATTGATTTTTCAAAGTTCAGAGTACTTTTTTTATATGCGAAGTATGAGTATTTTATATTTATTAAGTCAAAAAGAAAACGGTCATCCGAAGACAACCGCCTATTCAACAAATCTAATTTCACTTTTTTCTTTCAATAGCAGCAGAATATTCATCCATTGTTATTCTATCTTTCTCTGTTATAATTCCATACTCCTTTCGAGGTTCGTCTTCGGTTGAAATGGTGAATTCACGTATAGTATACCAGAATTCAAACCTTTCTAATTTTAAAACAAATTTTTTATCGGGATATTTCTTGTGTAAATAATCCCTTACTATATTTGTAACTCTCACATTTTCCTTTGAACTACCATTGATATAGTAATTTCTTGCGTATAGAAATATAACTAGCAGAATAAAAATAGTAATTAGTATACTAAATAGTCTCTTGTTTGTAAAATTCATACTTAGCTCCTCCTGTTTATTTTACTAGATTTTTTATATTACCATACGAGTATCCTTGCTTTTTTGCCCACTTAGCTCCTTCGTCATAACTCCAGTTTGGTATTCTCATTTTAGACTCAAAATGCTTACCAATTTCAGCAATGTAAAGCTGTTCGAGCCCTACGTCATTACAATTATGCCACACTCCTTTAAATTTTCCAGGATTTTCATATATCTCTTCAGCTCGTTTATACGCTGCTAAACCTTTATCTGAATCAACAGGAACATTTACAAACCTCTCCATAGTTTCTATTCTCTCATTATTATTCAAGTTCCCATCAAAATCTTTAATTATCAATTTAACTTCTCCAGTTTGCGCAAACTGCTTCAACATCTCTGGCGCCAAATATGCTTTCCTCATCTCAGCTTCAGTTCCCTTTTCATCCGAAGGATAGTAGCTAAATATTGTACCTCCACCTTTTGAGTCTAAATACATTATTGAGGTATGTCCATGCGTTATAGGTCCAGTTTTATTTTCAGTACTATTTAGAAATACGATGTTAGTTATCGTTGGTTCATCATCACTCATCCCTGAATCTGAAGAAACATCTTTCCCATAATCAAATGTATTACCGGATGTACTACTTGATGATTGGGGTTTGGATATCAGTTTATCGTAAGAACTATAAAATTCATCCCAAATCGCTGCTATTTCTTCAGCATAAGGTTGGCTTTTTACCTTCCCTTCTAAATTCTTTAGATTAACTTCCCTCTTTATGAATAGCCATGTGGTATCTCCTACTTTTCCCGCATTGTTACCCTTATTTCCACCAGGTAAATACGTATTTTTAAATGCATTTACTGCACTCATAGTCGTAGGATCATAATAACCTTCACGCCCTGCCGGAATATCATCTCTATTCATGTAGCCGAGATATATTAAGTCTTTTTGAAGTTCCCACGCATCTTCTTCATAGCTCTGTTCTTGACCCGGTTCATAACTTAATAGGTTGCCTTTTGTATAATGTCCCGTAGGGTCAGTATACATTATCGGCTCATTTCTGCAATACGTATAGAGATTTAAACTCAATGGGTCTGATACATTCCCTGTGTAGGTATCAATCTCTAAAAACCTTGCAGTTCCTGGATCGTAATGCCTTGCATTTAAATAATACAGTCCTGTAACAAAATTACCCTGGGCATCGGTGTATTCAGTCTCACTATCATACTGATATTCTCCATACCTTATAGGACTTTTTATAGTATCTGCAGGATCAGTAGTTATATTTCCATTGCTGTCATAATACTTTTCATCGGTTATATTTCCAAAGGCATCGTAAGCGTACTGTGCTCTTCTATTTTTTGTAGCTGCATCTAAAAGGGCTGTTACATCTCCATGTCCGTTATAGAAATAGTATACCTTGTCTGTTCCTATCTTTCTGGATATGAGATTTGCACCTATAACATTAAATGCCGTTACTGTTCCACCATTTGCATACTCAAATACTGCTTTGTCACCTTCGTAAAAATACCTTGTAGGTGAACCTGTGTTTAAAGCTTTTGATACCCTTTTTCCTTCAGCATTGTAAGTATTTTTCATTGTATTTCCTGCTGTTGTGGAATTCTCCAATTGATTTATAAGGGTATATGTATTTGTTGTTATTACGCTTGGTGTTCCTGTTATATCTGCTACTTCAGTCATGTTACCGTTATTATCATAAGTATACTGTTTCTTTTGAATGATTGTGCCTGTAGGCCCATCTTCCCTTATTGTTTCATATTTCAGCCTGTTGTTATTGGTATACTCATATAACGTATATGTTACATCGCTTCCCTCTGTAACTATTACGGTTTCTCTGTTTCCTCTTGAATCAAATGTATATTCGGTAGTTTTGCCCGGCTCAGTTACAGTTTCCAAACGGTTCATTGAGTCAAATGCATATGTTGTAGTTTTAGTTGTTCCGGAAATCCTTTCATTTTTCTGGGTCATGTTGTGTGCTGCATCATAGTAGTACTTGTAGTATTCACTTTCTACATAGACATCAGATGAGTTTTTCACCAAATTGGTAAGTTCATCCAACAAGCCATCGTCATAATAGGTATAAGTTTGTCTAAAGGTATCATTATATGTAATGCTTTCTCTTCTTCCATTTGCATCATACTCGTAATCTGTCTGTTGACCGTCCGATACACTCTTTAACCTGCCTACACAGTCATAGACCTTTGTAACTGTATTACTTCCGGGGTAAGATGACTCTTCTTTTATTTCTCCGTCCAATACTCCTGATGTAATATCATAGGTATAGATTACAGGCCCTATTACAGTGGTTACACCACCCTCTACAGAAGTTTCCTTCTTTGTTTCTACTCTGTTTAAATCATCATAAGTTCTTTCTGTTGTTATTGTACTTACAACTGTTCCTGAAACTTTCTTTTCCAATATCACTTTTTTAAGGTTGCCATTTCCGTCATATCCTTTGTCTGAAGCAGTGTTTGGAATTGTTATTGTTATTGAATCGCTGGAATCTCCTGTTGTCTGCTCTAGCATCCTATCATGGCAATCATATTCATATGTAGTTGTTTTCCCATTTCTGTCCACCTTAGATTTAACAGTCCCTGTAGGATAATACTCATAAGTCTCTGTAGTTGTTGGAACTCCTGTTTCCGTCGGATCTGTTATACTTTCAACCATTCCAAACGGGTTATATGTATAAGTTGTGGTGTAATTTGTTGTAGCATCACCTAGCTTTTGTTCCTTTAATGCACCGTCTATATAATATGTATACTGAGACTTTAACACCGTTGAATCATAGACTTCCTCAACTCTTCCCATTATATCATATTTATATACAGTTGTATTATTCTCTCCATCTTCTTTTTCCTTTATATTCCCCAAATTATCATAGGTCTGGGATTGAGTATGATTTAGGGGATCTAGTGTTGAAACCAACCTTTTGTTTTTGTCGTATGTATATTCGGTCTTTTTGTCATTTGCATCATATGAACTAACTTGAAGATTTCTAGCATTATACTCAAGTTTTTCATAAACCGTATTATATGGGTCTTCCTTTTCATACAGCCTGTTCATGGAGTCATAGGAATAATACCAGCTGTTCCCTCTCCAGTCTACAGTTCTTGTAATATTTCCATTTAAATCATAGTCAACAACATCTTTGTGTTCCACACTATCTATAGTTACAGACTCAGACACTTTTCTGTCCAACTCATCATAACCATAAGTTACTGTTACACCGTTTCCATCAGTGCTTGTAATCTGATTACCATTCTCGTCATATGTTGAAGATGTTGTTATTGCATCGGTACCATTATAGTTTTGATGACAAGAAGAAAGAAGATTACCAGTTACCAAGTTGTAACTATACAGGTCGCAAACATCGTCTCCTGTGTCTGCCTGTGTATCCATCATATTCTGAATATACACTAGCATCCCCAATGCATTGTACTGGTATTTTTTCTGTACCTGCTTTAATACACCATTTGATTTATATGGTTCTTTTGACAACGCAATTTTGCCGAAGTTATTGTACTCATATTCCCAGTCATAAGGTACTCCACCTTTGCATTCCGTGTGGGTTATGACATTTCCCAAAAGGTCATATTTATTTATTTCGAGCACTCCATTATTTTCTGTAAGGTTTACCTTTTTGGTTATAGTATAAGTCTTAATAACATTTCCAACACTTTGAGTTGTATATTCATAAGTTATTATTTTTCCTGTAGTACTGTCACTTGAGTCTATATAATTCTCTTGTTTGACTCTACCTAATGTATCATAGGCATAACTCACCGTAAATGAAAGATTTCTGTCGTTATTTTCAGGATCAAGTACGCTGAGCAGTTTGCCTTCGGGTGTATATTTATACTGGGTTATATTACTTTCCTCATCAGCCTCTGTTACCACTTGTCCATTATTGTTATAGTTGTATTCTTTATAGTTATAATTTTGTGCAGTGGTCCATGTTGATGTTGCAGCATCATATTCTTTGCTTTGTCCTTTGTATCCTTTTCTTGTAAGCCTTCCTAATGTATCGTACTTATAATAATTATAGTTGTTGAATACAGAAACAGGAACTTCATAAACATTTTCTAGACTCTCTAGAGAAAGAGTATAGTTATTTGGCGAAACATCGGCAATTAATCTTCCTGCAAAGTCATACCAATACATGCTTACTCTACCCTTAAGCGAATAACTTTCTGTAGCAGCATTATACAGTGTTACACTTTTTATTTTCTTCCTTGTCAATCCTTTCCAGTTGTATCTGTATATTGTGGCATATCCTCTTTTGTTGGTTTCTGAAAGGGGTTTACCTTCCCAATTCAGTATCCTTGAAGTAGTCTCAGTATAATATCCTTGATATCCACTATTACATTCTCCATACACTCTGTTCAGATTATCATAATAAAACATTTTAAGTGTGTAATATATAGAATCTGTTATAGTAGTAAGGTTTCCATTCTTATCATAAGAATAATACTTTGTTATAGTATACGGATCATTTGTTTGGCTTCCATTATATATATCTACCATTCTGACATATTGCCTCTCAATTTCTACCTTACCAAGATAATTATTTGTATACTCCGTTATTCTTTTGTTTGTAGTTGTTTCATCTTTATATTCTTCCAACTTATTTAATAAATTAGCTCCATCATAATAATACTGCTTTCTTTCCCCGTTAAATCCTGTAGTTGTTTTTAGCTTGTTATTCTTATAATATGTATTGGTGGATACATAGAATCCTGTTGTAATAGCACTAGAGTGAATAGTTTGCCTGCTACTAAGATAAACAGTTGAGTTGACCTTATCAGTCTTTACAGCTTCATTAACTACATTCCCAGAATCGTCATATACATTTCTTTTATAAGTGTATTTTATAGTAATACCATTAAGACCTTCACAAGGAGTCCAGATGTGAACAGGTTTTTTCATTGTATTGTAATAATACCATGTAGTGTACCCTTCACCATCTATAGAGGATTTAACCGTACCATCAGGATTGTATTCGAAGGATGTCTTTACCTCATTTGGTCCTGGATTTTTTACTTCCTCTAGAATTTTTCCTGCATAGTTATATTTTTTTACCTCCCTTGACCATTCCATTGGATTTAGATTTTTTTTACACGTAACATATGTATTGAAGTATCCTTGTGAAATACATTCCTCCGAATATTCATATAACTCAAGCATTATTTCACTTTGATTATAAGGTGTCCCATAAACTTTTTCAAGACGGTTTCTGCAATCATATAAATATCTATACGAAGTACAATTAGTTCCACCTAACAGATTTGAATCCGGTAATGTTTTGTTTGTCATATTTCCATTTTCATCATATTGATACACATATACATTGTCTTCCGGATCTGTTTCTTGTAAAACATTTTCTGTAGCTCCCTTATATTCATATCTATACCCTACATCTGTCAATTGATAAGGTCCGGCTACCATACCTAAAGAATCAAGAGTGTCATCTGATGGGTTATATATATTTGGTGATATTTTTTGAATCACTCTACCTACATTATCATATACAAATCTTTCTATGCTCTTATTATTTGCAGTTCCAATAGTATTGCTATCACAAATGGTCTTTCTTAAAACCCTGCCATTTTTGTCATATTCATACCATGTAGACATATATGTGGAAACTCCATTTAATGTAATCACTTCACTTTCTGTAAGTCCATAGGAATTATATGTATAAGAAATTGACTTTCCTTCCGGGTCAGTAATCATTTCAAGAGTTCCATCTGTATTGTATTCATATATTGTCTTGTTCGTAGTTCCATATTGGTTTGGTTCAAGAACCGATTCAATTTGTCCATCAGTTTTATAAGTGTATGTAGTAATTATTGAATTTGTCTGTGATAAATCCCCTAATGCTGGATATGGCTCTGTAGTAACAGGTGTTCTATAAACATATTTAGCTAATAGAGTTCTTTCATTGCTGTATTCATAATAGGTATAATTGTTACTCTCGTCCAATTCCCACTGAACCAGATCTTTTCTTGCATCATCAGCATAATATCCATAACTTTCAAATGATCCGTCAGGGTTTATCATTTTAGTAGTATTTCCTCTGGCATCTCTCTCATAGGTAGTTACATTTCCATTATTATCTTTTCTACTCCTAATTTCATTGTATTTATTAACCGAAATATCTCCTATATCTTCAGTAAAATATTCTACAATACTGCTTGTTCCGTCATCTGAGATTATTTCATTTATTGCATAACATTCATCAAATTTTTCAACAGTCTTTCTTTTAACACCATTTACTGTATATACTATAGTTGTCTGACCAGGTTCATAATAGTATTCCGATACTTTTCCATTTATATCTGTCCATTTTTCCAACCTTCCAATATCGTTGTAAACAGCTAAATCCACCTGTTTTAAAACTCCTGATTGCTCAGTCACCTTTACACTATTTAAAAACCCGTTCTGATCGTACTCATAAGTATATAATATATTTCCATCAGCATCAGTCACAGTATATGGTTTCCCATTGGCATTTAAATTATATGTAATTGTTCTGGAAGATGTATCGTTTATATTTATCTGTGTAGAACTATAATCTAGTGTTACCTGTCTTCCATCCTGATCCCGAGGTCATACTTGCAGATGAACCTACAGGTGCTTTAGATTCAAAAACGGCTGAGGAAATAATGAGTTTGCTAAAAGAGTTTAACAAAAGTGGAAAAACTGTTATAATTGTAACTCATGATGATAAAGTTGCTTCTAACTGCCGTAAAATAATACAATTAAATGATGGAAATGTAATAACTACTTAAGGGAGTTTCAAAAAAAATACATATTCAATAATTCAGCAAAGAAAGTTCTATAAAAAGTTTAGTAAAAAAATATTTTTAACCGATGTTATATATAATGAAATTTAAAGGGGTTGCTACACAAAAATTAATATGTAGCAACCCCAACTTAATGTATTATCATTTAATTTGGTGAAGGTGAAAAAGACGGTACAGATATTTTTTTGCCGTCAAGGCGTTTAACTAACGTTTCTTTACCATTTTCATCAACTTCTATATATTTAAAAAGCCCACCTTCAAATGCTACAATAACTTTACTATGTTTGTCATCTAAATAGTAAAAATATCTTAATATACCAGAGCCACCTTCCCAATCAGGAGCACCAGCAATGTCATTAAAGGACTTAATAATATTACTAAAAGAATAAATATCATTTGGATTATTTTTCTCCTTAAAAATATTTTCTGCTTCCTCTAGTGTTAAACGTTTTTGATCTATAGGTAACTCATTAGTTATTATTAAAGCATCACGTTTGTACCAACCAAAACCTTTTGTTTTATCATTCTTTAACTTGTTCAATGCATCCTTTTGGGATTGGTTTACTGCTTTTTCCATACGAATATCATAGAAATCAGCTTTAATGGTAGTTTTACTATTTGAATTATGTTTAACATTGTTGTTTTTGCCAGCAACTATCGCAGTGGTGGTAATCAGGGTAGCCAAGCAAAAAGCTGCAAATATAGTCATAAATAATCTCTTATTCATAAAGTAACACTCCTTAATAATAATATACAATAATTATATACTAAAATCAAAAAAAAAGCATTAAAAACAGCACCAATCACTTCTAATGAATTTACTCAAAATACATTACAAGAAGGCAACGCATGGATCTGTTAATACATAGATTTGATAATAAAATCAAGACCTGTAATAAAAGATTTGATCGAATTGTTTTTACAGGGACACTTCGTCCTATTGCATTTGAGCTTGGAATAAAATGTAATATCCATTACAATCTAAGGGAGCTTTTTGAAACTCCAATTTGCCAGTTATCTATATCCACATTGGCGAAAGTTAATACTGAATTATAATTTATACAAAATTTCCTATATACTCTAAAAACACTTTATTTCTTTAATCTAATTAAAATTATACCTCCAAGGATAACTGCCGCAATAATAACCGTGATATTAAAAATAAGGGTATAATCCTCTACTTCTTCCTTTTCTTTTTCCACAGGTTTAGAAATTGAGATATTCGAGATTTTAAGCTTGTCAATTTGCTGTCTTAGTACGTCGCTTTTATAATTCTCAATATCATAGGAAGGCTTTTGAACAGTATCATCTGCACCAAATTCGAGTGTAAAAGAATTACTCTCACTTCCGTCAAAAACAAGTTCATCGGCATAATACTTAACAGAAATCGAGGATATTTCTATAGGCTTATCATCCTTATTGTATATTGTAACAGTAAAAATATCACTCTTTGAAATATATTGATCCATTTCTATCGTTGTATCGCTGTATCTCTCATTTTCAAAAGACAAATTATATATTTCCTCTACACTGTTCGGTGTACCTGCATTTCTTTTGAAAATGTCATTGGATTCTATTGTAATTTCATCAAGCCTCAAGTTCTTGAGCCCTGAAATATTAATATGAGTTTCTTTCCCCTTCTCCTCAATTGTATATTCAGGGACTATATTCTCACTAAAATAATTAATTTTGCTTTTTTCTTCACTATAGCATAACTCAACCTTATTAAAAGAAATTTTCTCAAGGTTATTAGAAAGCCTTAACCTGTAATGAGTGTATTTTTGAGTAGTTCCAAACTTTATCTCAAGGTTTTTGCTACCATCTACATTATATATGGTGTCATCTTGAATATCTGTCCATCTTATACCGTCATAGCTCCCTGATATTCTAACCCTCTTAGCAAAACCATCACTTTGGGTACTTAAAGCTATTGATGTTGCCAAAATATCACGATCATAGTCTTTTTCAAGTCTATAGTCAAAGTAAAAGAAATTATTCTTTTCGAAAGAGTCTACAATCACCATAGGATAAACATAATCTTCCTTGTATGTAGTACTATAACCGGAATTAATTAAATAAGGAAGGTCATCCCCATTTTCATCCTTTATTCTTAAGTCGGCCAAATCATATTTTGCAAGGTTATATACCTTTGGTGTCAATCGAATAGCCTTGTATTTATTCTCCCCCTCATTTACTATGTCCGCTGTATGGGCAAACACATTAGTACAAAACATAAGAACAAGAAAACATATAATAAGTGCTTTTTTAATCATCACTCTTCACCCTTTCAACCGTTTCAAGTTTCTTGCTAAAATACTGGTAAACAAACGATATTGCCACAAGCGATATTCCAAGGGCAAAGTATGCTACAATCTTATTTCCTGTACTCAAATCGTATAAATCAATTAAAAACAGTTTTGCAACCGACATCACTGAAAGACCCAAACCAAATCTTCGGATAAACGTATATCTCTTTATAAATCCAAATACAATCCACATTAGTGCTGTCACTGCATATATTATACTAATTAGCATATTTGAAAACTCCAAGCCTAACTGAACCGTAAGGTTTTGTGTCAACAATAGTACAAAAAATGCAGATACTATTAAAGGATACCACTCAACTTTAAGCTTCTCACCTAGAACAAAGCTCTTTGTAAGGTCATTTACTGCAAATACCGCCAGCAAATTAGCAAAAATCAAAGTCAACGTACCTACTACCGTTATAGATAAAGGCATACTGCCTTCCCCCATATAAGTATATATATAATTGCTATTAAGTACAAGAATCATTAGAGCACCAATAAAATACAACACACACGAAATTATTCTTGTACCTAAATCTGCAATACGCTTTATACGCAATAACCCATAGGCTATGAGGAAGGTTTCTGTCAAGAATATGGTAAAAGCCAGACCATCACTAATACCAATCGCTTCAGGTAATGCCTTGTATAACAGTTCTGATATTTTAAAAGATGTATATATGGAATAAAACCAAAGATTTACAACTACAGCATATTTGTATACCTTTTGAAAAATTCCAAAATGATCATTTTTGTAGACATAGGCACCTAATATTATTAAGCTTCCCAATGTTATTGCCAGATACTTGTAAGCAAAAAGTTCATCTACTTGCAATAGCACATCTATTAAAACAAACGATCCCAAGCACAAGTAATTTATTACAAATCCACTTCTTTTGAAACCTTTCTCCTTTTGAAAAATTCCATAGGTTGTAAGTGCCACACCTTCAACAAGCCATCCTAAACTAACCCATGCCTTTCCAAACTGGAACGGCACAACAAGGACTACAAATGCCAATCCGGTAAGATAAAAAAGCGCTGTTGCATGCTTTTCACTTTTAAATTTAGTCTCGATCATTCTTCCTATAATCAAATAAATGACAGCGAATAACAGGGAAAGAACTCCTGTAAATTTATCCAGTTTAAAATCATAAAACACAGTATACATTATAATTGAGCTTATAAAAGTATTAATACTTAGTAGAACAACATCAGCTTTCTTAAACTTCTTAGTTGATTTATATGTAGATATTACAGGTATTGCCGTATAGATCAAAAATGCTATAGCAATATAGCCTAAAATTACAATGTGTTCCATTCCAAAGGACAGATCTCGAATCTTAAAAATTGCACTATCTACAATATAAATTGTTCCTACTATATTTAAAGCCAAACCTATAAAAGAAGATATCTGCCACTTTTTCTTAAAGGAAATACCTAATGCAAACAGGTTTAAGACCATAAAATAAACCATTGCTCCATATATCATAGCTAAATTTCCACTTATTGAAAAGATAGGAAGATAACCTCCTATTAGTGCAAAAGCAGCAACTGTCTGTGAATTGTACCTTAAAGATAGTATAAATGAAACAGCTGTCACCAATAGACAAATAGCGATTGCCGGATACATAGAAAGTATCTCAAGTCCAAAATAACTTATCGACATAGCTACATATAAAATAGCTATACCACCTGATGTAACACCCAATGAAAAGACATTTGGCTTTTTCCTGTTTAAAACTTCTCCAATCACAAGCATAATACTTCCTAAAGCAAACATACTTATACCTTTTAACATATCTGATAATTTTGTATAGGTATATTGAGATGCTGCTATTACACCTATTATGATAAGAAAAATACCGATTTTGTTTATTAGATTTTGACCCACAAATGCCTCTATATTGTTCTTCTTTGTTATAGCATTTATTTGCTCTTCACTAATCTGTTCATCCTTTAATTCTTCGAACTCTTTTTTTACATCTCCAGACAAAACATTATTAGTCTTTGAATAATTCAATTTTGCCTGTGTAATTTTTTCATTTAAGGCAACAGACAAATCTTTCAATTGGCTATAGATATCATCTCTTATATCAATATGATTTTTCTGAAGTTCTTTATTTATTTGATCAATGCGAAATCTTACCTTTCGTTCAAACTCGTTTAGTTTATTCATTCCCTGATCTCGATTTGATTTGAAATAAACATCAAGCTTCTTAGCTGATAAGTTTAATATAGACAGTCTTTCGCTGTAAATTTGCTCATAAAGAGCATTTTTTATACCTGTATTTTCATCCTTTGCTGCTTTTAGTTCAAGCTTTATTTTTTCATGTTCTTCTTTAAGGGAATCAAGTTGATCTCTAAGTAATGTATTTTCTCTTGTCAAATCACTATTTGCAAGAATTTTTAGTTCTTTCTCCAACTCTGAAACAGATTCTTTTTGGGTCTTTAGAATACTTTCTAAATTATCCGTTAGCGCCATATTCTCCTCCTCGGATTGAAAGTGCACATGGAATTGTGCAATCAATGAATTAGCGTACAAGTCGACATATCTTAATAGAAAACAGCAAACTATATCTTTTCAAGAAGTTTGTTATAACAGTATGCTATAAAAGAGACTTTTTGAGAAGATATTAGGCTTATATAAAGTTATTATAGTATAATTTTACACTATAATGTAAGTTTAATCAATTCTACTATAATCATCAATGGGTGCAATCTTTAATTTTGTAACATATTATTCCAAGAACTAAAGCTCCGAGGCTAAGAGAATGTAAAACTCGCTTCGGGTCGAATCAAAACTTGTCTGTCAACAAATTTTATACAATTTTTTCGTAAAACTTAGTATAAAAGTCTATACTGAATCATCCCTCCCTCTTCTCTATTAATTTTTTATAAGGTCTTATCATGGTCTCATTTATCCTACTGTTGATTTTTTTAGATACAAAAGGCATTGATAATAGCATTCCAATAAATTTAAATTTAAGAATAGTTCCTATTTTCTTTTGAGGAAAGTCATACATTCCATGTTTCTTATAAAACTTATGATCTTGCTTCATCAGACCCTTCATAGAATAAATCAAATCACGGAAGATTTTTAAACCACCGACACCAAGAAAGTTCTGTGGAAATACAAGCTTGTTTTGAAGTGCATAATCCAACTTCATAGAAAGCATTTCAATTGACTTTGCAGTATCTTCTTCATCGGATGCCACACCACATAAAAAGTTACGGCCAACTTCACAGCGTGCTTCAACAATCAGCCTAAGGTTATGTTCTAAGCTATAGCTCCCACTTACAATATATCCTACCGGCATTCCCATAGTGACAGTCCGATGTCCGTTGCAAAATTTACGATCGTCATAGAGCTTAAAAGATGCTCCCATGCTGTGATCCTTTATAGTAAACGCATATACTATAGCATCTGCACTCTGAATTTCTCCTCTTAAAAAAACATCAAATCCTTCTTTATATATACAATTTCCATAAATCTCACAGTTAAAACACCCTAGACATCCCCCTGAAAATGGGTATTTTCTAATGTTTATAACCCTCGTACTATAGGGATAGACATTTCTAAAATCTGATATCATATTTTCTAAATTTTCATCATGATCTTCACAATTTGTAACAATAAGAGTATCGTATCTATCTGACTTTTTACTTTCTGAAAAAAACGGAATATAAAGTTTTTTGTCATCCACCGATAAATCACTCAATGAGGAAGTTTTTTTATTCGCTGACACATAAATATCCGATTCAAAACAAAAATGGACATATTCCCAGAATTTCATCACATCCTTTTGTCCCTGTTCGGTCAACAAATCTCCCATTTCAGCTGATAGTCCATGAATATATTTTAGCTTTAAATCCAAGCAGTTTTCCTCAATAAATTTATGGGCAGTGTTATCATAAAAGTGTCTTGATGTAGTAATTTGTGCGGCAAACTTTCCACTTAGGTTTACTTTTTTCTCCTTTATGAGCTCTATAAATCTATGTAACTGATAGGGTGCAATAAATGTGTATACTGGATAACAAAACAATATCATATCAGCATTAAGTAACTTTTTTACAGCTAAATCCATATCTCTTTCATATTGCTTTATTTGCTGCCCTACATTTAATATCTCAAAGTAATCGTTTTTGAAATGTTTTTGAATGTACAGAACTGTTTGAAGGGTTATACTGAATTTCCCTCTTGGACTTCCACTTAAAACTATTATATTCATCAATTGCTACCTCGTTTTCAATATATATTGATATTTTACATAGAGTTTTGCTATTTATAATATGTGGTTTATATAAGAAAGAGTCAAAACGAAGAAAATCGTTTTTTTAGCTTGAATTTTTTATGCTTATTTGAAAATATTTTTAAACAATGAGAACAGAAAGTTTTTTAGTTATCCCTAATGTACAAATTATAAATATTTCACCAGTAAATTCTCACTATAAAGATAGATTTTTTCAGCTATTTAATTTTTTCGGCTTTTTTTAACATACTATTTATAACCAGTTTTTTTGAAAACAAAAAAAAATCTAAAGAATTAAACATTTATTACATCAAAAGGTATCACTCCAAAACGTTTATGTTCTACACCTTTATTAATTAATAGTGCACGTTTAATTTCGTAACATGTTATTTTAAAAACATCACTTAGGTATAATGAAAAAACAACTCGCAATTTTAACATTTTGAAAACAATATCAAGTCAAGCTTTTTCGTTATCCAAAGTAGAAACTTATTTTTTTAATCGTTCCTGAATTTAAGATAAGAGATGCTAGATACACGTACAAAAGCAATAAATTTACATAATAATCCAACATAAAGTATTTGACTATGCAGCTATATCATTATAAAATATATGTGTAGAAAATTTCTTTTTCTATTCTTTACCCAAAACAAATCAAATAACCTAGGGGGCCAATCTATGACTCAAAGAAGTATTGGAACATCAATTCTACTGTCCATTGTAACTTGCTCTGTTTATTTATGGTATTGGTTGTACAAAATGACTGAGGAAATAACCGCTTATAACGGTGAAGACGCTAATCCTACGACAGAACTTTTGCTTTCAATGTTTACATGTGGCATCTATTATCTCTATTGGAATTACAAAATGGGAAAAAGAATTGCCCAAGCTCAATCTTCATCTTCAGACGATTCAGTTTTGTACGTTCTTCTTTCAGCTTTCGGGTTAGGAATTGTTTCTTTAGCAATAATGCAAAATAATATGAATAGTATTACTAATGCGTAAAATAAAAAAAGATTAAGTAGAGTTGATTTAGTGAAAAAGAGTTTTATTCTATTTTTATTCATAGGAGTTATTAGTTTTTTATTTAGTTTCATATTCAAACGAAGTGTTTGTTTATTTCTAAATGTTACAGGCATTCCTTGTCCTTCATGTGGAATGACAAGAGCCTATATTTCATTATTTAGTGGAAACTTATCGCAGGCATTTCATTATCATCCTTGTTTTCTTATGCCTTTTGTTATTATATTGATTATGCATGAGAAGATCAGGTCAAATAAAAAACTGTATAACCTATTAATTATTTTCCTGATAATAATTCTACTTATAGTCTATGTTGCACGACTTATATTACTTTTCCCTGAAAAAGAGCCAATGGTATTTTTTTCAGACGCAATATTGCCAAAGTTTTATCGATTTATAAAATCTTTATTTTAAGTAAAAAGCAAAGGGTTAGTAAGCCCTTTGCTTTTTACTTTTCTTAGACATGATAAAAATATAAGCTTCTATTTTTTCTTAAAAAAACATTTTGTTCACTTAAGTGATTTCTAATTTCTAAAAAGTAATATATTTAAAAATAACTAAAAAACTTTATCTATGCCGTAACTGTTTTACTAACTGACTGAAGTCCAAGTTTTTCAACAGCCTGCTCTCTCATCTTATATTTCATAATCTTTCCGGCAGCATTCATTGGAAACTCAGTTACAAAATCAATATAACGTGGAGTTTTATGCTTTGCCATGTGCGCACGAATATGATCCTTTAGTTCATCCTCTGTAAGCGCTTCACCATCCTTAAGTATGACACATGCCATTATCTCCTCCCCATACTGCTTGTCAGGAACACCAATAACCTGAACATCCCTTACTTTCGGATGTGTATATATAAAGTCTTCAATCTCTTTAGGATAAATATTCTCTCCGCCTCGTATAATCATATCCTTTATACGTCCAGTAATCTTGAAATATCCGTTTTCATCACGCCTCGCCAAATCACCCGTATGAAGCCATCCGTCTTCATCAATAGCTGCTGATGTTGCCTCAGGCATTTTGTAATAGCCCTTCATAATATTATATCCTCTTGCAACAAACTCTCCATCAACATTATCAGGTAAATCCTTTCCTGTCTCAGGATCAACAATTTTACATTCAATACCCGGCAAAGCACGACCTACCGTATTAACACGCAACTCTATAGAATCGTCCACACGACTTTGCGTACATCCCGGTGAAGATTCTGTCTGTCCATAAACAATAGTGATATCAGACATATTCATCTTATCTACAACATCCTGCATAACCTTCACAGGACATGGGCTTCCCGCCATAATTCCCGTTCTCATATAGGAAAAATCCGTCTTAGCAAAATCCTCGTGCTCCAACATGGCTATGAACATAGTTGGAACTCCATGGAAAGCCGTTATTTTCTCCTTATTAATACACTCGAGAGACAACCTAGGAGAGAAATAAGGGATAGGAGACATAGTAACACCATGAGTCATCGCAGCTGTCATCGCCAAAACCATACCAAAACAATGGAACATAGGTACATGTATCATCAAGCGATCAGCAGTTGAAAAATCCATGCAGTCGCCTATATTTTTTCCATTATTTACAACATTATAGTGAGTAAGCATAACACCTTTTGGAAAACCTGTTGTTCCCGATGTATATTGCATATTACAAACATCATGCTTATTTACCGAAAGTGCACGACGATAAACTTCCTCAACGGGAACTTTTTTTGCAAAATCAATAGACTCATTCCAAGTCAGACAACCTTTTTGTTTAGAGTCTACAGTTATAATATTTCTCAAAAATGGCAATCTCTTTATATGCAAAGGTTTCCCTGCCTCAGCAGTTTCAAGCTCAGGACAAAGCTCCTTTATTATGCTTACATAATCCGAGTCCTTAAAGCCATCTACCATTACAAGTGTATGTGTATCTGACTGACGAAGAAGGTATTCAGCTTCATAAATCTTATATGCAGTATTTACTGTAACCAAAACAGCCCCAATCTTTGTTGCTGCCCAGAAAGTAATAAACCATTGCGGCACATTGGTCGCCCAAATAGCGACATGATCACCGGGTTTTACACCTAATGCAATAAGTGAACGAGCAAAAGTATCTACATCGTCTCGGAATTGTGAATAAGTCCTAGTATAATCTAGCGTAGTATATCTAAACGCATACTGATTTGGAAACTCATCTACCATTCGATCAAGCACCTGTGGGAAGGTCAAGTCTATAAGCGTATCTTTTTCCCATACATATTTTCCAGTTTTTGCTTTGTTATATTGTAAATGTCCCTTTGACGCACTTTTTTCCATGTATTGTTCCATATAATTTGCAAAATTCGGAAACACAACACCGGCATCATCGAGGTCAGCAGCCCAGCGTTTAACCCATTCAAGCGAAACGTAACCTTCATAATTAATTGACCTAAGCGCCTTCATCATTTCGTCTATAGGAAGATCTCCTTCTCCCATCATTCTGTACTTTGGCACTCCATTTTCCATTACTGAATCCTTTATATGAACATATTTTATGTAAGCGCCAAGATTTTGCACTGTCTTTTCAGGCTTCTCTCCAAAGAATCTATAAGGATGATGCACATCCCACAAAACAGCAACAGCATCACTTGCTATATGATCTAGAAGAGAACATAAACGTGAAGTATCGGCATATACTCCGTTTGTTTCCACAAGAAGTGTAACCCCTTTTTCTTCAGCAATCGGAACTAACCTCTTTAAAGCTGCAAGAACCACTTCATCATCCACCTCACCAGTAGGATGAGGCTCTAGATCAGCTAGAATACGAATATAGGGCGTACCAAGTTTAGAAGCCAAGTCAATATATTGCATTATTTCCTCGTAATTTTTGTCAGCATTTTCAGCCGTTTTCAAACAACATCCAGACGATAGACAAGGAATTTTGAGACGCAACTCAGAGAGTTTTTTAACAGTATGCGGCAACTGAGCTTCTGTAAAGGGTTGTGCTTTTACTGCAAATATTTCTCTTCCAAGCCCTCGGATCTCAATTCCATCAAAACCCAAATCTTTTGCCATAGAATAAATATCGTTCCAGCTGAAGTCAGGACAACCTAGAGTTGAAAACGCAAGTTTCATAATAATTTCCTCCTATAAATTCTTTTATTCAATATAGCATTTTTTGCATATTCCATAGAACTTAACCTTATGATTATATACATGGAATCCGTTTTCTACAAGCACTTGTTTTTCTAAAGATTCTAGCAAGTCATCTTTTATATCCTGTATACAACCACAACACTCACATATAAGGTGATGATGTTCATGCTCTGACCGAGGATCGGATAATTGATACCTTACGCAACCATCATCTATATTTATTTTCGTTATTAATTTCAGTTTTTCAAGCATAGACAAAGTTCTATATACAGTAGCAATGCCAATCCCGGTATTTTTTTCAGATAACATCTTATATATTTCATCTGCACTGAGGTGCTCACTATTGTTTTCTGTGAGCAAATCCATGATAGCTTGCCTTTGTCCTGTTAATTTGTAGCTGCTGTTATTCAATTGTTCTTTTAAATCTATATTCCTTTTTGACATCTATGTACCATCCCTTAACAATTTATTCACACTCATTTGATAATCATTATCAATAGAACTTTCAAAAAAAATAGTATGTCTTTTAGCAAAATATATAAAATCACAATCAAGCTACTTTACTGTATTTTAACAAACACCCTTACACACTGTCAATATCGATTTCATACTTTCAAAACTTTTAATCTTTGTTTCTAAACATTACTTTCCTGACGGTCCATATTACTCAAAACATCTGCTACACAATCGTAAGGTATTGGTTCACTATAGTAAAAACCCTGTCCCCAATTACATCCTTTTTCTGTCAATATCTTTGCTTGATCTTCATCTTCTATTCCCTCTGCAATAATTGAATAACTACGTTGACATGCAAAATCAATTATCAGCTTAATTAAATCTACCGAACTATTGTCTTTTTTTAAATTCGCTGTAAAAGAAGTGTCAATTTTAAGAATATCAAATTTCAGATCTCTTAATAGACCAATTGTGGAATAGCCTGTCCCAAAATCATCAATTGCCACCTTAACATCAAAAGACTTGAGAACTTTAATTATTGCATCCGTCTTTTTTACATCCTGCATAATGCTTTCTGTTATTTCCAAAATCAGACACCTCGGATCTAACCCTGTTTTATCAAGAGCTTCTCTTACTATAGTAGAAAGATCGGAATGAAGTATTTGATAAGCCGATACATTTACTGCAACAGGTATACATCCACCCACCATATCCTGCAAAGATTTATTCTGACTACATGCAGTTTCCAATACCCATTTTCCGATTGGTACAATGAGTCCTGTCTCCTCGGCTAAAGGAATGAATTCTGCCGGATATACCAATCCGTACTCCGGATGATTCCAGCGTATTAAAGCCTCAAATCCAACTACTTTTCCCGTTTTCAAATCAATTTGAGGTTGATAGAAAAGAACAAATTCATTATTATCTAAAGCTTTCCTAAGTCCATTTTCCATCTCCATTTTTCTTAACAGTTCTCTATTGAAACTCTCATGATAAAATTGATAATTATTTCTTCCTATATCCTTTACTACGTACATTGCTACATCTGCATTCTTTATAAGCATCTCAGCATTACTTCCGTCTTCAGGGTATAAACTTATTCCCACACTGATAGTAGAGAAAGTCTTTTGCCCATTTATAAAAAAAGGTTTGCGAAACATATTAGTAATCCTTTTAGCAGTTTCAACACATTCTTTAGTATCTGTATTTGGCAGAAGTATAACAAACTCATCCCCTCCATACCTAAACACAATATCATTATTTCCTACACAGTTTTTTAACTTTTGTGCTGCTTCCTTTAGAACATCATCACCAAAGCTATGTCCTAAAGAGTCATTTATAATCTTAAATCTATCAAGATCCACAAGCATTACACCTATAGCCTTTATATCCGTATCATCTGCCATGCTAGCTGAAATAGCCTTATCAATACAGTCATTTAACATATATCGGTTAGGAAGTCCCGTTAAGGAATCATGATAAGCAATATATTTTATTTTTTCCTCACTCTTTTTAATGTGGGAAATATCAAGCAATGTAATAATCGTGGTTGGATTACCATAATAAGTAGTACATGCAGCATGAGCCTCAACAAATATAATACATTTATCTTTTCTAATCACCCTAAACTGACTAATTACATTAGTTTCCATTTTTTGAGAATTATAATTTTCAACTACTTCTCTATCTTCTGGATGTACAATATCAAAAAAACTCATACTATAGAGCTCTTCTTTTGAGTAGTCCAATAATTTCTCAAAATAAGGGTTGGCATAAATAAAATTGTCCTGACAAAGACAAACACCAACTAATGTACTTTCTACAAGACCACGATACCTCGACTCCGCTTCAATAAGCATTCTTTCTGTCTTTTTTCTATCTGTTATATCTTTAAATATACACATTACAACTGATTGTCCCAAATGATTTACTTCAATAGAGTCTGCCTCAACTTCAATTATACTTTCATCCTGCAAAATAAGCTTTTGTTCAACAAAATCCAACCTTTCACTTACAAATCTTTTTTCTATATCAAACTTTACTTTGCTTCTGTGATTTGGATGAATTAACTCAATAATTTTTTTGCCATTAACACTCTCACTCTTTGGTATTTTCATCATCTCCAAAAATGCAAGGTTAGCATATAATATCTCTCCATTTTTATGAATGATAACCCCAAGTGGTGATAATTCAAATAATTTTTCATAGTGCTCTTTGCTCTTTTGAAGTTCTTTTACTGTACTTATCTTAAACTTTAAACTCAAATAAGAAGCAATGAAAAAAAGCAATATAAAAAACACGCCATTCCATATATTTATAATTGGATTGCGAGAAGCAAATAACAGTAATATCGTCAAAATACCCATCGTACATATGTAGAACAATAAATGAGAGAGCTTTTTGAAGATTAATGACACCATAAAAAAAACAAAAAAAAGTAGAAAAATAACACTCTCACTAAAATTCTCTAAATATGCCAAATATAATATCGATACAGTAGCAATATAACTAATTGCACTTACCAAAACATAAGCATTTTTAAGTATAAATCTACTTTTGTAGGAAAGAACATAAAGACCACTGAACATAGCAAAAAAAACGCAAGAACTTGTAACCGCATGCGTATCTAAATTAAAGCCGTGTTCAGAATACAACCATCCCCAAATAACTGCTATTATTGGAGAAAGTAATGCTCCAAACAAGCATATAATTCTAATTGACGAAATTTCAAGTTTATTATCACATTTATAATCAAACTTATCCATATTCATTAAGAAAATCCCCAAAAAAATTAGAATACAGGTTATTCAGCTATAAAGATATTCATCATGTAAACACTGTACCATATTTTTCTCAAAATAATTTTTATCCATATTTTTGTTGAGAAAATTGTTACTATCAACCCAAATCACACAATAACGAGCCATTTCATATTGGTTTTACAACGCTCATTATAACATATTCTTTATTCTCTATCTAGTACTTTTTTATTTAAATACCATAATATTCATTGTTTTAGGTGTAATCTTTTTTCTATTTTTGTCCGATAAAATAATGTAGGGATTTTTATGCTTAAATCATCTAATAAATAGGCTTCAACTAATGTAAACAAAATGTATAATTTGAGTATTTTGACAATAGGGAGTTGGTAATCTTTTTTCTTATTCACGAAACAATGTTAAAGTAATCAATAAGAGTTACATTTTTCTAAACTGCATGTTGATCAGTTATTATTAGAAATAACCTAGTAAAAAAACAATTTGAGTTTTAATCATAATGAAATACACAAAATGGAGGAGTCTGTATGAATAAATCAAATCCACATTCATCCGGCAAAAGCACAACAAAATCACTTATTTATTTTCTGATAACTTTTTTATTTCTACTTCTAGTTTTTACTGTTTCAGCTTCACTATTAGGTTTATTTTCATCACCCTCAGCAAAAAACCTCTTAGTAGTAATTGTCACTATAGAAATAGCATTAACCATAGTATTGTTCTTCACATTACTAAAGTTCTTTCGTTCTGTGGATACAGTTAATGACCAAGCAAAAATGTTAGCTCATGGAGAATTAAATATAAGTGATATATTGCCGGAAAAAGCTCGTGGACTTGAAATACTTGCTATAGCATTCAACGATATGAAATCAAACTTATTGAGTTTTATAGAATTGACTAAGACCAATATTATAGTTATTTCTGATGCAATTGATAATGTTTCAAAAAGTATGGATAACAGCTACTTAGGCAATGAACAAATAGCTACAAGCATGGGTAATGTTGCAGAAAAAGCTCAAGAACAATCTAGACTCATGGGAGATACCATGGAAAAAATGGATGAAGTGGTAAATAGAATTGACAACATTACCGCTAGTATTAAAGAGGTGGAAAAATCCGTTGAAAAAACTGTACATGCTACAACAGAAGGTGTAGGACATCTAGATGATTACTACCAACAGGTAAATATTATATCTGAAAATCTCAATAATACTTCTTCATACATAAAAAGATTAAATGAAGAAATCTCACAAATAGATCAAATAGGCAAATTTATTATACAAATCAGTGAACAGTTAAAACTTTTAGGACTTAATGCCTCTGTTGAAGCAGCTAAAGCGGGAGAGTCAGGAAAAGGGTTTGCAGTAGTTGCCCATGAAATGAATCTATTGTCATCAGCTACAAAGGATAGCGTTGGTCAAATCAATGCCATACTAAAAAATATTGATCGCAGCAGTTCTTCAGTGAGCAGTAGCATAGATTACTGTGTAGAAAATTATGACAACAGCAAAGAGATCTTTAAATCAATCAAGAAATCCTTCGAAATTATTAACAACAGTGCAAATTTACTTGAAACGGATATGAAGCAAGTTTACGGTGACGTCACTTTAATTAATGGAAGTACACATGAAGTTAACCAAAAAAGTCTTCTACTTTATCAGGCTTCTGAAGAAATATCAAATAAAACGCAGGAAGTTGCCGCAGTTACACAGGAAGAACTTGCCGAACTTGAAGAAATCAACAATTATACATCATCATTGCAAGCAATGCTTACGGGAATCGAAAATCTTGTTAAAAAATTTCATACATCCGTTGTTCCAGTTGAAACAACCAGTTCAAAGCAGTTGCACATCACCTTTATTGGACCTCTAGACCATGAATTTTGGTATGGTGTACGTCAGGGTGTTTTGTATGCCAAAAAGGAATTATCCAAGAAAAATGTAGTTATTGAGTATCTTGGTTTTAAACAGGATGTAGGTGAACAAATTAAAAAAGCCACAAAAGAGGCAATTGAAAATGGTTCTGACGGAATAATTACACCGGGTTTTGTCCCCGATCTTATTCCTATGATAGAAACTGCATCCCAAAAAGGTATTCCTTTTATGATATACAACTGTGATTTCCCTGAAAAAACAAAGCGCGTAGCCTATTTTGGCCCCGATGTCAATTCATCAGGAACGCTCGCAGCGCGTCTTATGGTAAAATCAATGGACGGAAAAGGTGATGTTGTATTACTAACAGGGGGACTAGATGCATATGTACACAGAACTAGAAGGGATACTATTTTCGCCGAACTCAAAAAAAACAGGGGAATAAAAGTATTTGCTGAAGCTAGATGCGCTGATGATCCTGAACAAACCTACATCACAACAAAAAAGTTGCTTAGTCAAAACAGCAATATTCGTGGTATATTTGTTACTGGAGGCACAATGGCTGCTGCTGCTAAAGCTGTTGATGAACTCGGATTTTCCGGAAAAACCTTTGTTGTATGCTTCGACTACAACAAAGAAATATATGAATACATTAGAAAAGGAATAATCATTGCAGCAATTGGTCAAGATCCCTTTGGTCAGGGACATGATCCTATTATACACCTCTATAATATGCTCATTACAGGTAAAAAACCTGAAAATGATGTTATATGGACACGTCTTGAAGTTGTTGATAAAAATAATGTTAATGACCTGTTGTAAGAAAATTTGCTTTGCTCATAACTTTAAATCTTTTTTATTAAGGGGTACAAATTAATGATAGTGCTATTTTATAAACTACCATTAAGGTTGTACCCACCTCGTTTTAGTGACAAATGTCTCCATTCGAAGACCTTCTCATAGAATCTGTAAGCCTCGGCTTGATAATTTTTCGCCGCGTCTTAAGGCAAAATCAAATAAATAACTGCTCAACTGGAGTTTCAAAAAATTCGATTTAATGGGATTTGCAACTAAATTATTGAATATGTATTTTTTGAAACTCCCTAAGGACATCCTGTCCTAGACGCTAAAAATGCCTTCCGTGGCATTTTTGCTTCAAATTATCAAGCCCTCGGCAACAGCTCGGACCTTTCAAACGAAGTGAAAGAAGCAAAAGCGAAGGGGCTCTAGAAGCTTTTTTCTAATGCTCAAGTCTAAGAATTACGTCATTTTACACTAAAACAGGTTCTACTTTTAATTAGGCTCTTTATTTTTGTTTTTATATTTTTTATGCGTTTTATTTATCAATATATCTTTCTTTTTAATTCATCTTCTATTCCTGTCTTTCTATAGAAATAAGTATTAATTACATCTCTCCACACCTTTGAATGTTCAATCTGTCCCTCAAGTCTGCTTAAAACATGCTCATACAGTTCATCCTTAACTTTACCTTTTATACTTTGCCACTGTTGTTTCAGGTTTACAGCCTGTTGTACACCCTCAAAATGGGTGTTATAAATGTACTGAATAAGGGTTTCTCCTGATTTAATCTTATATGTGTATGGAACTCTGTGGAAGAAAAGCAAAAGTTCTTGTGGGCAGGTGTCTATATTCTCATACATTTCACTTACTTCTTTATGATACTGTTTTGTATAACCTGTTCCGGACTTATAAGTACGATCAACACCAATTCCAATATAATCGGCACGGTGATATGTACCCCATTTATCATATTCGTATCCATCAACATTCGGGCCATAGTGATGATTAGGATTTACCATCCAACCGATACCTAATGGTGAAGTATAGTTCTCATAAATCCTCCAGGAATTTAGCAACATATCTGAAATGGTATCAACCACTTTCATATCATTTGAAAAAGTCATTTTTACCCATTCCTCGGTTATTTCCTCTGAAGTTAAATTCGGATTCCATAAAAGACGTCCAAAACCATACAAGTTGGATTGTGCCAATTGAAAGCCCGTCCAATTAATATCATTTCCAATATTGGCAACTCCGGATACTCCTCCTAATTTATTATTAAAAACCGAACCACTTACGATCTTTTTAACAGTTGAATCCTTGCCCTTTGCATAAGTATCAAAGTCAAGAATTTCCTTCCACATCGGTATAAGATAACACAAATGCTTTTGCTGACCTGTATACTCTTGAGTTATTTGAAGTTCAAGGGTAACATTAGTTTTTTCAAGTCCTCCAAAAAGCGGGGATACAGGTTCTCTTACCTGAAAATCCATTGGCCCATTTTTTACTTGCAATATTACATTCTCATGAAACTTACCATCTAAGGGCTTGAAATTATCATACGCAGCCTTTGCTCTATCAGTCTTGTAGTCACGCCAATCCTGCAAACAATTGTATACAAAGCACCGCCAGATAACCTTTCCACCAAAAGGCTCCAATGCCTCTGCCAACATATTTGCACCATCTGAATGACTGCGATTATACGTAAATGGCCCCGGTCTAAACTCAGAATCAGCCTTCACAACAAAGCCTCCAAAATCGGGTATATAATTATATATTTCTTCAGCTTTTGTACACCACCACTTTTTAACTTCCGTATCAAATGGATCTGCTGTGTTAAGACCTCCAATCTCCATAGGACTGGCAAAATTAATGCTGAAAAACATTTTTATACCATATCCCCTAAGTATATCAGCTAATTTCTTGGCCTCCGGGAGGTAATCCTTTGTAATAAGTCTCGTTTCATACTTATGCACATTCACATTATTAATAACAACACAGTTTATTCCAATCGAACATAATAGCCTCGCATAAGTCTTGATTCTACTTGTGTCGTTTATGATTTTGTTGTTTTGGTAAAATATTGATGCTCCAGCATAACCTCTTTCAATGCTGCCATCCATGTTATCCCAGTGATTTAGAGCTCTCATCTGAAAATATGGATTTTCTACCTTTTTTATATCTGTTATATCTGTTTGAGTACACAAAAGTCTAAGCAGTGCAAACACACCATATAATACACCTTTATCGCTTTTACCTGTTACAACTATATAATCTTTTTTTTCTGATTTAACATTTTTTATAAAAAAGCCATCTTCTCTAATACTTTTTAGTTCCTTTTCACCAACAATCTGGTCTATATTAGGAATTTCACCTAATGTGCCTATCATGATAAAATGCGATTTTTCCAAATTTTCTGTAACAACCGGATTAATTTCAAACATTTGCTTTATGCCTATTGCCAATTCTTCGGCAGCATTATTGATTAATTGTTTATCTTCAAATTTTATTATACTAGAGCACCATTTCTTATAGATATCTGATGTCTCAGAGTCTTGTAACTTACTGTATTCTAACCAACAGTAGTAACCATTATTTTTTTTATCTATTTCATCTTTTATATTGTATGTATTCATATTAACCCTCCCCCATTACCTATTTAAACTCTTGGGAAATTTCAAAAGATTACGTATTTTATATTTCAGACACAAAGCTTATTATGAAAGCTTTTAAGCCCAGAAACATAATAACATTTTGCTATTTTAAAAAAGCAAATCAAGTTTTTTGAAACTTCAGTTGAACAATTAATGTACTCTTACCTTAGTTTTGCACATATCACCTTTGTACCCTTCCAGATGCGTCACCATTCATAAGAACTTTTATTTCATTAATACTTATATGGTTAAAATCCCCCTCAATAGTATGCTTTAAGCAAGAAGCTGCAACAGCAAATTCTATTGTGTCCTGCATATTATATTCATTAATCATAGCGTAAATCAAACCGCCTCCAAAGGAATCTCCTCCTCCAACTCTATCAACAATATGAACAGGATACTTTTTTGAAAAGAAATATTCTTTTCCATCGTAGAGCATAGCTGCCCAATTGTTATCCGAAGCAGATATACTTTCTCTTAATGTTATTGCAACCATTTCAAGTTCGAATTTCTCTTTTAGTTTTTTTGCAACATCCTTATATCCTTCGTGGCTCAATTTTGCCCCTGTAATATCGCTGTTTTCTGCCTTTATTCCAAACACCTTTTCAGCATCCTCTTCATTGGCAATACATACATCCACATATTTCATTAGATCACCCATGACTTTTCCTGCTTCTTGTGATGTCCACAAATTCTTTCTAAAATTTAAATCGCAACTTATCTTTAGATCTTTCTCTTTTGCCGCCTTACATGCTTCGTGAGTCAACTGTGCCACACCATCTCCTAATGCAGGTGTAATTCCTGTAAAATGAAACCACTTAGCCCCTTCAAATATAGCGTCCCAATTGAAATCCTCTTTCTCTGCTTCGGAAATCGCCGAATGTGCTCTGTCATATGTTACCTTTGATGGTCTTTGGGATGCTCCCTTCTCCAAAAAGTATATTCCTACCCTATCTCCACCTCGTGCAATAAAACGGGTATCAACACCATACCGTCTTAGCTCATTTATTGCAGACTGCCCAATTGGATTATCGGGTAACTTTGTAACAAAAGCTGTATCTATACCATAATTAGCTAAAGAGACACTTACATTTGCCTCTCCGCCTCCATATACCACATCAAAAGAGTTCGCCTGTACAAATCTTAAATGGCCAAGCGGTGATAATCTTAACATTATCTCTCCAAAACATATTACTTTAGCCATAACCTATACCTCCAAAAAATTATTATGCCATATTTATTTTTTCAATGAATTCTTTCGCTGTCTGAGTAATGGAATCATAATCCCCGGATTTAGCTCCCCCTGTGAGGCTTCCTCCTGCCCCAACGGCAACTGCTCCAGCTCTAATCCAGTCTTGAACATTTTCAAGCGAAACTCCTCCTGTGGGCATCATAGTTGCATAGGGTATAGGTCCTTTAACAGCCTTTATAAAACGAGGTCCTAATATTTCTCCAGGAAAAACCTTAATAATATCTGCGCCTGCTTCCATACATTCCATTACTTCCTTAACTGTCATTGCACCCGGCATACAAGCTATTTGATACCTATTACAAAGCTTTACAACTTCCTTATTCAAGCATGGACTCACAACGTATTGTGCTCCAGCAAGAATTGAAACTCTTGCCGTCTCAGTATCTAAAACAGACCCTGCACCAATAATAATTTGATTGGAATTATACTTTGCTCTCAACTCTTTTATTATTTCGGTTGCACCGGGGACAGTATATGTAATTTCAATAGCAACAACACCGCCTTCAATACACGCATCTACAATTTTAAATGCCTGTTCGGCACTATCCGCCCTCACAACCGCCACAAGTTTACCCTGCTTAATCTTTGACAGTACTTCTTGCTTGTTCATATTTAACCTCCCCTGATATACTCTTTATTGTAAATTTTAAAATACTATTTCGCAATATTTCCAAACAGTGTACAAGAGTTTCAAAAAATACATATTCAATATTTTTGTTACAAAGCCTATTATGAAACTTGTGAGCTTTCAGGCATAAGAACATTATTGTGCTATGCAAAAAATAAATCTAATTTTTCGAAACTCCCTAATACTACTATACAACAAATCTTTTGCCAATTTCTTGGTTAATATTGCTTGTAAGCATGCAAAAATTGCTATATTATTATATAGTATACTTAAGAAACAAAAAATTTCGAGCTGTAAAATAGGTTACTTGCACAATGCTTCAAAACCAATGAAGCTTTGTTCCAGCAATACCATTTCACAGGTAGAAAAATTTTACGGAGTTGAAAAATAATGAACCTTCCGAATCAAAATTTCACCTTTAGACAGTACATGGAAACCAATGATTTTGAACTTTTTCATTATAGAGACAGTGCACCAATAGAAGTTGATTTTCATAATCATGACTTCTATGAAATCTATTTGTTTCTTTCAGGAAATGTCACCTATGTTATTGAGGGAAAAGCCTATAAGTTAAGACCTAAAGATATTATTATAATAAATAATCAGGAACTTCATAAAGCATTTATTGAAAAGGAAACACCTTATGAAAGAATTGTTATTTGGATCAACCCCGAATACATAAAAAATTTATGCACCAAAGAAACAAACCTACTGTCGGCATTCAACTCCTCTTCTAGTCACAAGCTTAACCTTTTAAGACCAAGCCCTGATGATACTGAAGAAATCTACAATATTGTTGAAAAACTCGGTACTGCCTGTAGCAGTTCTCATTTTGGCGATGACCTGTTAAAAAAAACATATTTAATTGAACTACTTGTATATTTGAACCGCACATACCAAATTCCTTTTAACGAAGAAAATATGTCTGGAATAACGTATAACGATAAAATAGCAAAAATTCTTCAGTACATAAATGACAATCTTAATGGAGATGTATCTTTAAAAAAGCTTTCCTCTAAATTCTACTTAAGCAAATATCACCTACTTAGAGAGTTTAAAAAAAATACTGGATATACTATACACAGTTATATACGACAAAAAAGGCTTATACTTGCCAAAAATCTGTTGATGGACAATAAGCAAGTGACTGAAGTTTGTAATCAATGTGGTTTTGGTGACTATTCAAACTTCATAAGATCATTTAAAAAGGAATTTGGTATTCCTCCAAAAAAGTATAGCAAGTTGATTTCTAAAAAATAATTTTACCTTAAGTCTTTTTAAGTTATGGTGCTACTTTATAAACTGCATTAATGATGTACCTGCCTCGTTTTACTGTCAAATATCTCCATTCGAAGACCTTCGCATAGAATCTGTAAGCCTCGGCTTGATAATTTTTCGCCGCGTCTTAAGGACATCCTGTCCTATACGCTAAAAATGCCGTCCTTGGCATTTTTGCTTCAAATTATCAAGCTCTCAAGCAACAGCTAGCCTCTTTCGAACGAAGTGAAAGAGGCAAAAACGAAGGGGCTCGATGCCCCGAAGTTTTTCTTCTAATGCTCCGGTCTAAGAATTACGCCATTTGACAGTAAAACAGGTTCTACCTTTAATTAGGTTTGTGCTCACTGGTTAATTGGTATCGCTTTTTCATTATTGTTTTTCACATTTTCTATCTTTTACTCTTACATTTTTTCTATAGCTTCCCACAAACCATTTAAATAAGCAATACCTAATGCTCTGTCGTATAAACCGTATCCGGGTCTCGCCTTTTCACCCCAAATCATTCTACCGTGGTCAGGACGTATATAACCTTTAAAGTCTATATCGTGGTATGCCTTCATGATTTCAAACATATCAAAACAACCGTCTTTAGAAAGATGGGAGGTCTCATGAAAAGTTCTTTCACCTATAAACTTCAAGTTTCTTACATGTCCGAAGTGTATCCTGCCCATACCTCCAAAATACCTTATAAGCTCTGGTATGTTGTTTTGTGGATTTGCACCTAAAGAACCACTACAAAGTGTTAATCCATTGTATAGACTGTCAACAAGTTTTATTAGCCTTTCTAGATTTTTCTTGTTTGTAACAATTCTAGGAAGTCCAAAAAGAGACCATGGTGGATCGTCAGGATGAATTGCCATTTTAACATCCATTTCCTCACAAACAGGAATAATTTTTTCTAAGAAATATTTTAGGTTATCAAATAGTTTTTCCTCATCTACAGACTTGTATTTATCAAAAGTGTCCTTCAACTCTTTTAACCTGTATGGCTCCCATCCCGGAAGTGAAAAACCATTTGAATTTGTCTCCATATCTTCAACAAGCTTTATAGGATCAACATTCTTTATAGCCTCATTTTCATAAAAAAGCACTTCAGAATTGTCTTCAAGTTTTTTGTCCAACTCGGATCTCAGCCAATCAAATATCGGCATAAAATTATAACAAATTACTTTAACTCCTGCTTTGCCTAAATTTCTTATAGTTTCTTTATAATTGTCTATATAAGTTTCCCTTGATGCTAAGCCCAACTTGATGTCTTCATGTATGTTTACACTTTCTATAACTTCCAGTTCTAAACCTGCATTCTCAACTTTCTTTTTAAGTTCAATTATCTTTTCCATAGGCCATACATCACCTACGGGAATATCAAACAATGCTCCTACAACTCCAGTTATACCAGGTATTTGACGGATATCCTTCAATTTAACACTGTCTTGGTTCTCTCCAAACCAACGAAACGTCATTTTCACTAAAAATCAACCTCCCTTTTAAAAATTACCATACTTAAAAAATACCACAACCTAGTCCAAATACTTGGGTGCAGTTTTTGATTTTGCAACATATTATTCCAAGAACTAAAGCTCCGATGCTAAGAGAATGTAAAACTCGCTACGGGTCGAATCAAAACTCGCTTCGCTCAAACAGTGATTCGACTAATCCTTCGCTTCGCTAACATTCTCTAAGCCTCTACGCAGATTTTCTTTCCATAATATGTTACAAAAAGGTTAATCACACCCCAAATACTTTTGTAATACTTTTCTAACTGCATGTTTGCCTGATATCATTTCCTTTACAAACCCTTCTATTTTTTCGCCTAGTCCTATACTATAGAGGTCTAAACCAAAAAACTTTTCATTGGATAAAAACGGTTTCAAATTTTCACCCACAGAATCCTTATTTCCAAATTCAATCTTTGAGATATAACCTTTTAGTTCATGCATCATTGGGTCAGGACTGAGCTCCATATCATCTCCACGATCATCTGTACCCATTAGATATCTGCACCAACCTGCTATAACTAAAGGAATATACACTAAACTCTTTACATCTAAATTTTGGCTCTTTGAGTAGGTTTTTATTGTTTCACCAAACCTTATCGGTATTTTTTGAGAAGTATCGGTAGCAATCCTTTGAGGTGTGTCAGGAATAAATGGATTCGGAAATCTAACATTTATTACTTCATCAATAAAATCCTCAGGATTTAATATACCGGGATTGGCTACAACGGGAAGACCCTCTGTATAACCTATCTTTTCTATGAGTTTTAGCAAATGTGTATCCTTCATTTCATCAGATATAGATTTATATCCCAAAAGACATCCAAAAATAGCAAGAGCAGTATGTAGTGGATTTAAAGATGTACTCACTTTCATTTTCTCTGTCAAATTCACGGTATTCCTGTCAGCAAAAAGCACTCCTGCTTCTTCTAGAGGCATTCTCCCATTTGGAAAATTATCTTCTATCACAAGATACTGTGATGATTCTGTATTTACAAAGGGAGCAATAAAAGTCTTTTTATTGGTACAAATTATTTCTGTGCTTTCAAAATTGATACTATTTAGAGAATCTTTTACCTTTTCAGAAGGCCTTGGAGTTATTTTATCAATCATAGACCATGGAAAAGAAACTTTTGAAGGGTTATTAATATACTCCAAAAACTTTGAATCCACACTCCCCTTATTTACCCATTGCTGAACAATAGTGCGAACCGAATTATATAATACCTCTCCATTTTTAGAGCAGTTATCCATACTGACAAAAGCAATAGGAAGCTCACCTTTTTTATATCTTACATACGCCAAAGAAGCAATCTTTGACATTAAGTGTCTAGGCTTTTGTGGTCCATTTTCAATATCTATTTTAACATCGGGATAATAATTTCCCTTCATATCAGTCAATGCATATCCCTTTTCCGTAATTGTAAAACTAGCTATCTGCAATGACGGCTCTTCAAATATCTGCTTTAGTCTATTCCAATCATCAGTTTTTGCAACATCTCCTGCCAAACACTCTGCCACACTTCCTACTACTTTCTTTTCGAGACTTCCGTCAGCATTCATAATTACCAGCATACCTAGATTATCATATTTATTATATATCTTTTCAACAATCTCTAAGTCATAAGTCTCAACTGCAATAATCCCAGTATCTGTTTTTTGTTTGTCCAATAGTTTTTGCTGCAATACCGCAATAAACCCTTTAAAAATATTTCCGGCGCCAAAATGCACCCAGGTGGGCTTGCTATTTGTCTTACTAGCCATTTCATCAACGTCAAATTTGGGAACTTTAATATTTGCCTTTTGCCATAATGAGTAATCTTTTAATTCCCTCTTATTTAATTTCATGTTGATTTATCACCATCCTTCTAAAAAATTATTATATAATATAAATTTGCCATTTTCTTTGTTTTTATTGCTAATAATAATGCAAATATTGCTATACTGTTTTTGTATATTAAATAATCCCCACCTGCTAAATTCATTTAACAAGTGGGGATTACAATTATTTCAGTATCAAAATATATATTTTTCTCAAGAACTAGTTCTAGCTGTGAAATAGGTTATTTGCACAAAGCTTCTTTTTGTTTACATTTTTTTAATAACTTATACTGCTAATTCATAAATAGCTTTTATTGCATTTTTATCTAAAGGTAAGTATCCACCTGTTTTGCCATCGCCTATTCCTAATTTTTCTACAAGCTTAGGAATGTCGTCTTTTTTGGCACCTAACTCTTTAAAATTAATTGGCATTCCTATAGAAGATAAAAACTTCTTAAAAGCATTGATTCCTTCTAATGCAGTTGCCTTTGGATTTTCAAAATTCATTTGGCATCCAAATACTCTAACTGCCATCTGGGCAAACCTCATACAATCATGATGTTCCACTACATAGGACATCCAAGCGGGCATAATAACAGCAAGACCTGCACCATGTGCACAGTCATACAAAGCTGACAATTCATGCTCTATTCCATGGCTATTCCAGTCCTGATCCCTTCCTACACCTACAATGTTATTATGAGCCACCATTCCTGCCCACATAATATTAGCACGCGCACCATAATCTTTCGGGTCTTCTATTGCTTTTGGGGTTTGGCTTATCATCGTCATTAGTATCGATTCACATAATCGGTCTGTAATTTCTACTTCCTTTGTGTTTGTAAAATATCGTTCAAATACATGTGCCATAATATCTGTTGCACCACATGCCGTCTGGTAATTAGGAAGTGTCATTGTAAGTTCTGGATTTAAAATAGAGAATTTAGGACGGAGACAATCACCTTTTGCACCTCTTTTTAGCATACCCTCTTCTTTTGTAATAACAGTATCTCCTGAACCTTCACTTCCTGCTGCCGCAATGGTCAAAACAGTTCCTAATGGAAGGGCTTCTTTAGGTGATTTCCCACTATAAAAATCCCAGAAATCCCCTTCGTACAATACCCCCATGGCAATAGCTTTAGCAGAGTCAATAACACTTCCCCCACCTACTGCTAAAACAAAATCCACATTTTCTTTTTTGCACAAGGATATACCTTCATATACTAGCCCACTTCTTGGATTTGGCTTTACTCCACCTAATTCCACATAGGATACTTTTTCTTCTTCCAATGACTTTTTTACTCTGTCTAAAAGTCCAGATTTTTTGGCCGACTCACCCCCATAATGAAGTAAAACTCTCTTTCCTCCGAATTTTTGAACATATTTTCCTGTTTCAGCTTCTCTGTTTTTCCCAAATACAAAATACGTGGGACTGAAAAAATCAAAATTAATCATAGTATCACGTCTCCTTTTATGTATATATGGCGGTTTCAAAAAATAACCTATACAGTATTCAGGTCAAAAAGCCCTTTACGGAAGACTAAGGCTTACAAACAGAAGAACATTATTTTGCAATACAAAAAATGTAAATCTAGATTTTTTGAAACCGCAATTGACTAGTTATTTTTTGGGAATCACCTAAATCAAAAAGTTTATTACGGTATATCTTTTTTTATAGGCAAATGCTTTTTATTCAATCCATCTAGGCCTTGTTATACCCTGCTTAGAGTAATTTCACATTATATTCCAAGTCTAAATTTTTGCATACACTCATTTGTTTATTGATTTTTTCTAATATAGCTCATAAATATTAAGCTTCCCCCATGGCAGTTGCCTTTTGCACAGCGTCCTCTAAAGTCATTCCTGCAAAACTCTGTGCACTAAACAATCTTCCACTTTTTTTGTCATCCATAAATACTCCTAAAACCATACCAGGTATACTGCTATCTACTGAATTTGGCGCTTTAGGCCCCCCAAGATCAGTTCTACACCACCCCGGATCGGCAATATTCATCATTACATCTGTTCCTTCAATAGTAGATGCAAGATCCTTTGTGAATTTATCTAGCGCAGCCTTACTTGCAGAATACCCAGCCTGTTGAGGTTCATTCATTATACCACTTGTTGTATTTACAATTCTTCCAAAACCTCTTTCTATCATTTTAGGCAAAAAGTGATAGACAATCATTGCAGGAGCAATTGTATTAATCATAAAACTTGTAGTAAAATCCTCCAATGGAGTCTTAAAGTACTCTGTCCTGTACGCTATTTGCACCCCTGCATCATTGAAAACAACGTCTACCTTTGTACCTTTACCATCAATTTCATTAAGCATTTTAGTAACAGATGACGGATTTGACAGCTCTGCCTCAACTGCATAAGCTTCCACTCCCAAATCTTTCACTTCCTCTAGCACCTTTTTAGTATGCTCTAAACTTCTACTGTGAAGAATCAGATTGCATCCATGTTTCGCCATAAATAAGCTAATTTGATAACCTACACCTCTACTTGCTCCAGTAACTAAAACCCACTTTCCTTTAAGGTTTCTCATAATATCCCCCTTTTTCTTTGTATACCTTGTTTTATTTTATCCCACTATACCAACTAATTTCAAGAGTATTTCTCTATTATGGTCAATATCAAGGAAATTTACCTAAATCCTTTCTCTCTCCTCAAAATGTGTGTGAAGAAGTTCATGTGCAAGCTCTCCAAAAGGTTCACCCAAGTAATTTTCGTAAAGCTCTAATATCTCTTTATTTTCATGAGACTTCCGTACCTTTTTCCTTTTATCCTCTTCATAAATAGCCTGTATGCGTTTTTTTATAACCTCATTATTGCCATGATGATACGGCTGCCCTCCACCAGCAACACAACCTCCCGGACAGGCCATGATTTCAATAGCATGGTAATCAGCTTTTCCATCCCTTATATCCTCAAGAATCAGCCTAGCATTTCCAAGACCACTTGCAATTGCTACATTAAACTTTCTATCACCTATTTTTACAGCAGCCTTGCGCACCCCAGCAAACCCTCTCAGTTCTTCAAACTCTACCTTTTCAAGTGGCTCTCCCGTCATCCATTCATGTACAGTTCTCATTACAGCTTCTATTACTCCTCCAGCAGTACCAAAAATAACAGAAGCACCTGTTGTTTCACCAAGGGGGCTGTCAAACTCGCTATCCGGTAATTTATCAAACTCTATACCCGCTTCTTTAATCATAGCTCCAAATTCCCTTGTGGTAATAACTATATCCACATTATTGTGAGCATCTTTTGTAAGCTCTGGTCGCTTTGCTTCTGCTTTTTTGGCTATACATGGCATAACAGACACCACTACAATATTATCCGGATCTAGCCCTTTCTTCTTGGCATAATATGTCTTTGCTATCGTCCCAAACATTATATGGGGAGACTTGCATGTAGATGGAACATGTATAAGCTCAGGAAACTGATGCTCTATAAATTTAACCCACGCAGGGCAGCAATTTGTTAGAATAGGTAGGGTTTTATTGTTTTTAAGTCTATAAATAAACTCGGATGCTTCCTCCATCACTGTAAGATCTGCACCAAAATCAGTATCAAAAACGCTGTCAAATCCCATTCGTTTTAGTGCCGTAACCATTTTACCCGTTACAATAGTCCCCGGTTCCATACCAAATAGTTCACCTAAAGCTACACGTATCGCTGGTGCAGTTTGAACAATAACATGCTTGTCTGGATCATTTAATGCCTCCCATACTTTATCTGTATGATAAACCTCTGTTAGTGCTGCAGTAGGACACACCTGAACGCACTGACCGCAATACGTACAAGAGGACTGTACCATAGGTATATTGGCAAAGGGACCTACAAAGGCATTAAACCCTCTTCCGATACCCGACAGTATCCCACAGGTTTGAACCTCATTACATGCTGTCTCGCAACGCCTGCAGTATATGCACTTATTTGCATCTTTAACTATAGCATCACTGGATATATCCTTAGGATAATCCATCCTTTCGCCTTCCCATCTTATCTTTCTTACATTTAGTTCATCGGCCAGCGCTTGAAGCTCACATTCTAGATTTTTTGGACATGTAAAACACTCATTTGGATGATTGGACAATAAAAGCTCCACCGCTCCTCTTCTTGCGCTAATTGCACGCAAGGTATCTGTACGCACAACCATACCATCTTGTACTCGTGTTACACAAGATGGCACCAATTTGTTACGGTTATTTTTTTCATCCATTAATTCAACAACACAAACCCTGCATGATGCTGTCTTGTTGTACATTTGGAAGTCATGCAGGTCAAGATGACATAATGTGGGTATTTTTATCCCTGCCTCATGAGCCGCCTCAAGAATTGTTGTTCCTTCTACCACCTTTAACTGCTGATCATTTATCTTGACATTAAGTGTTCTTTCAGATTTACTATTTTCCTTGCTATCTATCATTATTTCACCTCTTTAGGTTGTATTTAAAAAACACTTTGCAATTGTAGTAATTTTTCTCGAAAAAACATTTTAGGTAATTCCTAAAAAATAACCCATACAGCATTTAGCTACAACACCCTTCATGAAAGCTTATAAACCTCCAAATATATAACATCACTTATCTATACAAAAAATACAAACCAAATTTTTTGTACCAACAATTGTAGTTTTTTGAAATGCCTTATGTCGTTTGTTTTTAGGCAAAATCAAATATATAACTGAGTAATTGGAGTTTCAAAAAATCTCATTTAATGGGTTTTGCGCTTAAATTATTGAATACGTTTTTTTTGAAACTCCCTTAGGCAAAACCAAATAATTAATCGAGCAATTGGAGCTTCAAAAAATTTCATTTGATGGGTTTGGTGACTGAAATATTGAATATGTATTTTTTGAAACTCCCTTAGAAATAGCCATAGCATATTAGGATTTCAAACCTATTTTATTTTTTGATGTGTATTTACCTTCCCCTTGAGGATGATCTATATCTTTTACTAACTCTATATATTCATTCCAAAAATGCTTCATTGTACTAATTATAGGATTAGGTGCTGTCTGGCATAACCCACACAAAGAGCTGTCCTTTACCAAGTATGCCAATTGCTTTAACGAATCTAAATCACTCATAGTAGCTTTACCCTGAATAATTTTTTCCAATATTTCAAATAACCTCTTAGTTCCAATTCGACCTATAGCACACCTTCCACAAGCCTCATCCATCGTAAATTCCAAATAAAATTTTGCAATATTAACCATATTATCATCTTCATCCATAACAATCATTCCGCCAGAACCCATCATTGAACCAACTGCCAAAAGACTGTCATAGTCTATTGGAGTATCCAATTCCTTTTCTGTTAATACTCCACCGGAAGGCCCACCTGTCTGCACAGCTTTAAATTTTTTACCGTTGGGTATACCTCCACCTATATCATATATAATTTCCCGAAGTGTAATACCCATAGGCACTTCCACCAATCCTACATTATTTACCTTACCTGCAAGAGAAAAAACCTTTGTACCTTTACTCTTTTCAGTCCCCATAGATGAAAACCATTGTGCTCCCTTTGTAATAATCACAGGAATATTGGCAAAAGTCTCTACATTATTCACACAAGTTGGATGTTCCCAATAGCCTTCTTCTGCAGGATAAGGGGGTTTATAATTAGGTTCACCTCGTTTTCCCTCACAAGAATTGATAAGTGCCGTTTCTTCGCCACAAACAAAAGCTCCGGCTCCGTATTTTATAGTTACATCAAAACTAAAATCCGTACTAAATATATTTTTGCCCAACAAACCAAAATCCCGGGCTTGTTTTATAGCTGTACTCAACCTAGATACTGCAAGCGGGTATTCAATACGGATATATACAATTCCTTTTTCAGCACCTATTGCATAAGCACCTATTGCCATAGCCTCTATTATACTGTGAGGATCACCCTCAAGGATACTCCTATCCATAAAAGCTCCAGGATCACCCTCATCGGCATTGCAAATAATAAACTTTTCTTTGTTACTTTGCCTCTTAGTAATTTCCCATTTTAGGCCTGTTGGAAAACCACCACCGCCTCGCCCTCTAAGTCCGGATTTTTTTACTACATCTATAACCTCATCCCTTGACATAGAAGTAAGGGCTTTGCCTAATGCTTCATAAGTTCCTGCTGCTATCGCCTCATATATATTCTCAGGGTTTATAACACCACAATTTCTTAGAGCAATTCGAACCTGTTTTTTATAAAACTCCATATCTTCCTGTTTATAAACACGTTCTTTCTTAAGTGGCTCCTCAAAAAGAAGACGTTCTACCTTATTGCCTTTTGCAACATGCTCATCCACTATATCTTTTGCATCTTTTGGACTTACATTTACATAAAATACATCATCCGGTTCTATTTTAACAATAGGTCCTTGTTCACAAAAGCCAAAACATCCTGTTCGTACTACTTTTACCGCATCAGCATATCCACGAGCTTTAAGTATAAGTTCTAAATTTTTTATAAGCTTATTGCTATCACTGGACACACACCCTGTGCCGCCGCAAACTAAAATATTCATACGTGGTCCAGATGCACTACGATGCTCTCTCAATGCTAAAAGATCTGAATACTGCATTTTGATTTGATTCAAATCATCTAGAGACTTTATCAAGTTTTTTTGCCTCCTTTGCTCGATATTCATCTATTATGTCATCTACATCTCCCTCTTTAACTTTTCCATACACTTTACCATCAACCGTTACAACTGGTGCAAGTCCACATGCTCCTATACAACGTACATCCTTTATGGTAAACAAACCATCCTCTGTTGTCTCATTTGATTCAATTCTTAATCTCTCTTTAAATTTTTCCAGTATCTTGTCAGCACCTCGGACAAAACATGCTGTTCCCATGCAAACACTTATAGTATGCTTTCCTGAAGGTTTTGTAGTAAAATATGAATAAAAGCTAACCACACCATAAACTTCCGCTCCAGGAATCCCCAGCTTTCTCGCAATATAAAGCTGTACATCCCTTGACAGATATCCAAAAATCCCCTGCGCCTTATGGAGAATTTCAATTAATGCTCCTTTAGTTGTATCCAAACTATCGATAAACGCACCAAGTTCATCGTATAATTCCTTGGGAAACTCCACTCCTTTAGGCTCAACAACAGCTATTTCCTGAGGTTTTGTCAAAACTATCACCACTTTTCAAATTAGTTAGGCGGTTTCAAAAAATAACCTATACAGTATTCAGGTCACAAAGCCCTTAAATCTAGATTTTTTGAAACCGCAATTGACAAGTTATTTTTTAGCAATCACCTTACATGTATATACTTCCACAGAGCATTAATTTTGTTGCATTTCTTTCAAAAATAAAATCAGGTATATTTTAACATATACCTGATTTCCTCAAGTGTTAGGGAGTTTCAAAAAAATACATATTCAACAATTTAGGCACAAATCCCTTCAAATCGAATTTTTTGAAACTCCAGTTGCTCAGTTATTTATTTGATTTTGCCTTATTTGAACTTTTTACTCTTTTCTTTATCCATCCAAACGCTGATCAACATTTGCTTCATTCATTTCATGAGTGCATATTTTAATCGTGATACATATTATGGAAATAACATCTGCGTAGAGGCTTAGAGAATGTTAACGAAGCGAAGGATTAGTCGAATCACTTTTCTTCTTAGTAGCGAGTTTTGATTCGACCCGTAGCGAGTTATACATTCTCTTAGCCTCGGAGCTTTAGTTATTGGAATAATATGTCTCACGATGATTAAATACACCCTCATTTCATTTTCAAATTGACACTTAGGTTTTATATAGTTTAATATATACCGCAAATAACAGCATTTTTCTCAAAATCAGCATAAAGCTTAAGTGATTTTGATGAATCAAATTCATATACTTTAATAATGTCTTCGTATACTTCGGCATTAGGAACAATTTGTTTCAAAATTGAAACTTCATTTCCAAAAAATTCTTTGTTAAATAATTCAGTACCACTTTTCACTGTATCCATTGCTGCCACATAAAACATTTCTGTTTCAACTATATCCTGAAACATATGACTACCATATGATAGTTCAGGAACAAATCCAATTTCTGTATCTGCATATTCGCATAAGATTTTGAAATTTGAAATATCAGAAAATGTTAGCGGAACCCCTAGTTCTGGAGATGAAGTTCCGATTCGTCCTGGACTTACAAGCATCAATTTATTATTGCTTCCTTCATAATGTTTATTAATCTTAGATATTATAGTTGAAACCATACTTTTTTTATTATGAGGATAGTTATAATACTTTTTAGAATCAACCCACACAACTACATCAACATTCGACTTTGCAGAATTGCCCATAAAAGTTTTATTCACTTTGAACAATGTTCTTTCCTCTGGAATATAAGGAATTTCCTGATTAATAGCTGACTGCCATACAAACAAAGGTCTGCACTGAAGAATATTTACCGTAAACTCTCCATCTCGTCTAAAGTTAATTGTGTATTCTATATCCACTGGATTTCCGTAATGCTCCTCAAGAGTAGACAACATAGCTTTCATCATATTCATAAGTTCTTTTTTCCTCACAATTTCCTCACACGAAACAAAAAGAACTTCTCGTTTCTGACCCCTTTCGAAAAACATTCTCTCCGTATCATAATCATGTTCACATACAAGTTTCAAATACCAGCTAGGAAGGTCTGAAATTAAATCTGTCACAGAAACATCACTTATTTCATTTCTTTGCATATTTATTACATCTATTCTTCGTTGTGAGTAACGATGTTTATCCAAAGATCTAGTTAAAGTAGTACTTTGAGGATTATCCAAATTTACTAATCTAGGATAATCAATACCTGTTCTATCAACTGCCTTTGTTCCTAAACCAGCAACCAAACGCAGAAGACCTGCATCCGCACTAAGTTCATCACTCCAACGATACACACTATATGAAAAACCTACTCCTGCAACACAAGGCATATAATATTTTTCAAATTTCGTTCCACTCACACGCTGTACCAAGATAGCCATTTGCTCATCCGATTTAGCCATTCCCCTCTGTTTGCGGTATTCTAAAGCAGACTTATCCATTGTACTTGCATATACCTTGCGCACTGCATTTTCAAAATTTAGCAACCTTTCTTCAGGACTACACGCATTTACACAGAAAACCGATTCGTACTTACCTGCAAAAGCATTTCCAAATCCATCTTCAAGAAAACTACTTGAACGCACAATGATAGGAATTTGTCCAAAATAGTCTAGCATTCTTCTAAATTGGGCCCGAATTGACTCAGGAAATTGACCCTTTTCTATTTCATCCTTTAATTCCTTCGCCTTTTCAAAATAGTGTTCCTCACTGCGCTGTAGAATACGCAATTTCCATAGTTTATTTTCCACAATATATGAATAAAAAATATCCGTTCCAATATAATAGGAGTCTTGAGGCTCCAAATACTTTTCATACTGAGGCAAATAGTTTGAAACCATTTTTCTAGCTAAAAGCATGCCACAAGCTTTTCCTCCAATTGTCCCAGTTCCAATCATTCTATCCTTGATGCAAAAGAAATCCTCAGCACTAAATTCTCTTCTTATCAAAGAAGCCATCTTATAATCATGTGTCATCATACTACGGCTTATTTTATTAAGTGTCCATTCGGTAATTTCACCTCTATAATAAGACTGCTTTGCTTCTCTAAAAAACCTTTCATAGCTGTCAATATTCTGCTCTGATTGCTCCATTTGTTCATTATGAATGAGTTGGTAGTAATCAGCCAAATCCACACTGTTGGTAAGAGATTCCAACTGATTTTCATCACCTAACCTATATGGCAAATACATGTCAGGTAAATAGCGATTCCATACTTTAACAGGATGTATGAATGTGTATTTTTCATTGGAATGTAAATCAATAAATAACTGAGTTGTCTCCTGAATACGGGCAATTGTTGCAAAATCATGATGACCTCTTAGAACAGGAAAATATGCTACCGTATCAAGTTCAAACAGATAGGGACATGTTACACAAAAAAAGTTTCCCATCATCATATCTGTAGACCACGCAACCTGCAGATCAGAAAGAGAATCAAACACATAAAAGGCACCTAGTCCTTCTTTCTTTATTATTCTATGAACTTCAACGGTAAAAGTTTCAAACCCTTGATTTGCATTTAGTTCATATATTTTAAGGCCTTCCCTAAATTCCAATATAGGGTCGTGCTTCGAAAACCGAATGTATACAATATTTCTTTTGTCCTCAATAGATTGTTCTACAAAAGGTAGTACCATTCTTTTAAAATCATTCAAACAAGTAACCTGCATAACTACATTGTCTCCAAGTCTTATATTGTCAACAACCTTGTCTAAACTCGGTATACCTGATTTAATCCTTTCAAAAGTCGACATATTATCATCTAATATAGTTTATCTTTATAAAAGTCAAAAAATTTATTGCAGAATGTCTTTTGACTTTTATTGTACAACGTATATTATCTCTCGAAGTACAGAATTAGATAATGTAAATGTCTTTCGAGAAATACATAACTATATTTATTCCTTTCTTTTAAAATAAAGTAATTCCAAGAAAATTCGCTTCGCTCATGACTTTTCTTGTTCGCTAGGAAACCCTATGGTTCCCTTCGACGGATGCTTCGCATCCTGAGCACCCTCCTTAAACCGGGAAAGGGGAATCCCCTTTCCAAACCCCAGTATAGAAATTTACAAAAATAGGATTTTTTAAATTCCTATACTCCAAGAAAATTCGCTTCGCTCATGACTTTAGATCTTTTTTGTTAAGGATACAAATTAATGATAATTATATTTTATAGACTAGCATTAATGTTGTACCTGCCTCGTTTTAGTGTCAAATGTCTCCATTCGAAGACCTTCGCAAAGAATCTGTAAGCCTTGGCTTGATAATTTTTCGCCGCGTCTTAAGGACATCCTATCCTAGACGCTAAAAATGCCATCCGTGGCATTTTTGCTTCAAATTATCAAGCTCTCAAGCTACAGCTTCTAATGCTCACGTCTAAGAATTACGTCATTTGACACTAAAACAGGTTCTACTTTTAATTAGGCTCTTTATTTTTGTTTTTACATTTTCTACATGCTTTATAAATTCCTATACTCCAAGGAAACTTTACAATTGAATTTCAAAAATCTGATTTGCAAAACAATAATACTATTTTGGGAAACTTTACGTTTCAACAAAAACTTTTTGAAATAAACTAATATAGCAAATGGGTAAAAGTTAATGGTTTTTAATATAACAAGAAAAAATATGAATTTATATTACCATTATAATATATAAACCCTATATTAATGTCAACAAATCATTATGATGAAATATCTTAATTATTATTGCTTACATATTTAATTAATAAACGAGCACCTCTCTCCTCTGTTTTACTTGAATTTAGCCAAAATCAAATAAACTTTGGAACTTTAGTTTCAAAAAATCCGGTGCCATTTTTGGCATGGCAAAATAATATTCCTATGTTTTAAAGCTTAAAAGCTTCCATAATTGGCTTTGTAGCTGAAATATTGAATATGTATTTTCTGCCCCCTTAATATGCAATTCTAAAAGTATTTTAATCACTTATATTACGATAATAGAATATAATGTTATAGAAAAGATTTTTTTACAAATCAAAATTAGGCTGTTTCAAAAAACTTGAAAAGTACTGTACATTATTTTTCTTTATTTTCGTTAAATCATGTATATCATTTTATTTAAGTCAAATTCTACTTCTTTTCAACGAGATGAAAGAAGGATAAACAAATGAGGGTTCAATACAATATACAACTCAAAGTCAATATAGTTTTAGGAGGCATTTATCTATGCAATTAATTATGACACCACCCGGCATGCACAAACTTCCACCATTGCCCTATTTTTATAATGCATTGGAACCTGTTATAAGTGAGAAAACATTAAGAATTCACCATAACAAGCACCATAAATCCTACGTCGATGGTTTGAATAAAGCAGAAATAAGTCTGTTGCAATCTAGGAAAAGAAATGATTATGAGTATATAAAATACTGGGAAAACGAATTGGCTTTCACTGGCTCAGGCCACATCTTACACAGCATTTTCTGGACAATTATGTGTCCTATAGGTTTTGGAGGTCAACCCGGCAAACAAACCTTTTTCCAAATAAACAACTATTTCGGTACCTTTGACAACTTTAAATCTCAATTCATAAAAGCCACAGAAAAAGTAGAAGGCTCTGGATGGGGAATACTAACTTGGCAACCAACTTGGAATCGACTAGAGATTTTGCAAGCAGAGAAACATCAGAATCTAACTCAATGGAGTGGAATACCTATATTAGTGTGTGATGTATGGGAACACGCTTATTATTTGGATTATCAGAATGAACGAAAGAAATTTATTGAAGCTTGGTGGAACTTAATTAACTGGTACGAAGTCGAAAAAAGACTGCTTATGGCAATAAACGGTCAAGTGCCACTCATTTCATTATACAATCCTCAACTCATTTAAAATCTGAGGGGCATTTATCCTTCAGATTTTTGCCCTCTCATTTATCTTTATGAAGTCAAAATCAAAAAACAACCTTATCAACTAAGTTTAAAAAAGTTTAATTTCAATTTTTGCATAACAAAATAATATTCCTATGCTTGAAAACTTAAAAACTTCCATACTTAGCTTTGTAACAGAAATAATAAATATGTATTTAAAACTCCCTAAGTAAAAAGCACTTTCCTAGTAGTCTTCTTTAGTCTTAAAAACATCAACTATTTTAACCAAATTTTCGCCCATGTCATATAACTGATCTGCAAAATCTTTTACTTTATCTGCAATCTCTTTTTGTTCTATAGAAGTTGCCGATACTTCTTCACACGAAGCAGCTGTCTCTTGAGTTATTGAGCTTATAGTCATAACCGAACCAACACTGGCCTGCTTAAAAGCGTCTATTTTTTTAATTGTTTCATTTAACTCAATAATATGAGAAATTGCATTTTCCATTGATGATATTATTTCATCAAAAGTAGTTTGAGTAGAAAATACTGTTTGCATCTGATCTTCAACAATTTCAACCGCCCTTTCTGAGGTCTTGGTTGAAGCCTCTGTCTGGTACTGAATTTCCTTTAGAATAGGATCAATCATATTTGCTGCTTCGCCAGATTGATCTGCCAAATTGCTTATTTCATTTACTATTACTACAAATCCACGTCCGGCCTCACCGGCTCTAGCAGCTTCAATCCTTGCATTTAATGATAGCGTTTTTGTTTTATTAGTTATTGTAGAAATAGCTACTGCAATACCTCGGATTTTTTCTAGGCTACTGCTCAATTTCTTGGTGTTTTCTATAAATGTCTTTGTAATACGGTCAGTTTCTTTTGCCCTTTGAATTAGAAGTTCAACAGTATCCTTTGATTTAATACTTAAATCCCTTGTATCTTCAGTAATTTTCTCTACCTCAATTGCTTTTGAAACTGCATTATCAATTTCTACACCCAAAACATTAGTCTGCTCCGATGTTTTCTGAGCTTCTCTAGCTTGATCATCCGCACCAATGCTTATTTGATCCATAGCACATACAACCGCTTGTGAAGATACTGCCGATTGCTCTGCACCTTCCTTCAATGTAGAACTTCTTTCAACAATTACTTTTGAGGCTTGCTTTATATTCATAATTAATTTATTAATATTTGACACCATTTGGTTAAAAGCTGCTGCCAATTCACCTATCTCATTATTAGAGCTGCTTTTTATCTCTGTATCTAATTTACCATTACTAATTAAGCTTGCAGCATCCTTAAGTTCTATTATTGGCCTTGTGATTCTTTTAGAAAGAATCATTGCAATTATTAAAGCCAGTACTAAACTAAAAAACATAGCAATTATTGATATTGACAAGCTTTCAATTATAGGTGCAACTGCTTCAAGTACAGGCATTTCTATAAATACTGCCCAGTCAGGATTACCTAAAGGAACATAGGACGATATTACATCATTTCCTAAAATTCCTTTTCTTAGTTGAGCATTATTACTTCCCACCACTTTTTTTTGTACAAAATCCGATACCCCTGTTATTCCAAGGAGTTTTTCACCTTTTATGACCCGTCCTTCATCTTCAAATGCAATTAGAGATCCCTTAGCGTCTACAACATAAGACGTACCACCTTGTCCAATTTTTAATGAGTCAATTAAATCCCACATAAATTTGAGGTTTATTTCTGCTAAAATAGTTCCCGTCTTATCTCCTAAATTGCTTTTCAAAGGAACAGCCATAATAATAATAGGTTCAAAAGTGGTTTCATCTACATATACCTCACTTATATATGTATTTCCTTCATCGGTTATGTCTAAAGCTTCCTTTTCATTTTCTCCTGTTAATTGCCCTAAAGACCTCGCAGACAATCGTGAAACTCTACTCAATTCCTTATTGTTTAAATCCATTAATGCTATTTGCCGAAATGATGACTCTAACCCTAGTAACCTCCCTAAAACAAGTTTTTGTTCTTGGGAATTAAGAGAAAACAAATCATTTATGCTTCCTGCCGATTCTAGAATTACATTTTTTTGATAAATGAAATTCTCCACCTCATTTGCCGCATCACTTGCAATGAGTTGCTGTTCTTTATAAACCACTTGCTGATTACTAATAAAACTATAGTATATATTTATAACTCCATTCGCAAACATAACAACAGCACATATTGATAAAAAGGCAATTGTCAAGGTTGTACCTAATTTTTTAAATTTCATTTATTCTACCCTCCGCGCTTCAATATGTATAAAACATTAGGCTGTTTCAAAAAAAACCTATACTATAATTAAGTCACAAATTCCCTCATCGAAACATAAAGCATCCAAACAAAGGAATATTATTTTAAATGCAAAAAATGTAAATCAAATTTTTTGAACCCGCACTTGCAAAGTTTTTTGGGAATTACCTTAAATGAAAATTTTAAAACCTAAACACGGGTGTATTTAATCATCGTGGACCATATTATTCCAATAACTAAAGCTCCGAGGCTGGTCGTTTCGCTACGCTACACTGCTCGCCTATGCAACCTAGGCTAAGAGAATGTATAACTCGCTACGGGTCGAATCAAAACTCGCTACTAAGAAGAAAAGTGATTCGACTTATCCTTCGCTTCGTTAACATTCTCTAAGCCTCTACGCAGATGTTATTTCCATAATATTGATCACAATTAAAATATGCACCCCCTAAACACCAAGTTACCTTTAACTACTTACAAACAACTTGGCGTTTAGAAATCGAACATACATATCTTAAAGAGTACTTCTTATTATGAATTATAACCTATTTTATAATTTCAGTAGCCTGACCCAGCAAGTCATCTGACATTTCGTAACCTCTCTTCTGTGCCTCTTTGTAATTTAATTGAATAAAACTTTCATCTGATATTACTGGAACCTTGCCTGCATCTTCTCCTTTTAGTATATTGTCTGCAACCTCTGCTGCTTTTTTACCGGTCACAGCAGGATTGATATTCACACCGAAAAGGGAGGCATAACCCTCTAGTTCCATGTATGCTCCACCAAATGGAATATCATGCTTATTAGCAAACTTAACCATTGCAAGGAATGTATTCGGCGTAACACCATATAGCTCAGCTATAGATAAAATAGCATCAAAACCCACATCTTCTTCAGTATCATGTTCTTCAAAATATTTTATTAATTCTTCCGGGGTTTTTGCCGCAACTTCAACTAGTGTAATTCCCGCCTCTTTTGCATAGGGACGTAAAATATCCAACTGAGGATAACAAACTGGATAATCCGCACTATATGGAAGGCATATTCTCTTTGCTTCTGGTACTATTTGAAGCATAACTTCAAAACGTTTTATTGCAAGATCCGGACCTGGATAACGAACGCCAGTGACATTCCCGCCGGGTTCACGGATACTATTTACAAGACCTGTATCTTCTATATTTGTAACTCCAAAAACAACAGGTATTTTACTGTCCTTTGTAGATTCTTTAGCTTGCAAAGCAGCCTCTGTTGGATAACAAAAAATCAAATCCACTTCATCTTCTATAAATTTTTGGCTAAATTTCTCATAATCATCTAAATTGCCATCTGTTGATTGAATATCATAAACAATATTTTCACCTTCAATATAACCTAAATTGGTCATACCCTCCTTAAACCCCTCAGCCACTGGAGCCAGATAATCAAGCCCTGCTATAATACCCACTTTGAATTCTTTGTCAGCTTTGGCTTTTCCACTACATCCGCTAAAAGAAACAAGAGCTGCAATGGACAATACTACCGCACAAATTCTTCTTAAGATACTAATTCGCTTAATTGACATCATAATTCCACATCCTTTTTGTGTATTTTGCACTACATTTTCAAAAGATAATATCAAATAACTGACCAACTGGAGTTTCAAAAAACTTGATTGCCATTTTTTGCATAGCAAAATAATATTCCTATGCTTGGAAGCTTAAAAGCTTCCATAAAGCGTGTTATAACTGAAATGATGAATATGTATTTTTTGAAACTCCCTAAAACCGATATTAAGCAGCTGTTCATATATTAGTGGGGCTTTTGCTAAATTTATTGTATTAACATTTGGCTGCAAAACTATTATCGGTAAAAAATTGATATTACTTTATATTTTTCCATGGAAATTTTTTATTATATACATTTCATTACTGTTTGAAGTTTAAAATTTCATTTCATACCTTTTATATTCAAAAAACAAAAATGGTTCTTGACATAATTGTACATTTTGTATTATAATTTTTAGTGTAGCAGGAAAATTTACGCAGTAATATTTACAGCAATTTACATTCTATCGTGATTTCATTCCATTTTGTTTTATCTATTTAGTTCTAGACTTTTACTCAATAAAAATTTAAATAATGTTAATTTGTTTTTAATTTTAGGCCAAGTGTTTCCTATTCCAAGGGAATATATGTCCTATTAGTAACAATAAGGTAAAAAGAAGGGAAGGTATTAAAGAATGAAGAAAAAAATGATTGTATTGTTAACTGTGGTGATGTTATGCACTCCACTACTATCAGGTGTGGTTTACGGTTATCCTCAGGGAGGTAATGAGAAAATTGATCCTATCGTTTCTACTAATTGGCTTGAAGAAAACATGGATCTTGAAAACCTTGTAATTGTCGATGTAAGAACTTCTGAAGAATATGAAGCAGGACATATCAGTAATTCTGTTAACATACCCTTTGTAGTTCCGTTCTCAGCATGGATAACAATGAAAGATGATCTTCTTCTAGAATTGCCCGAGGATGATGAATTATTCAGTATGTTAGGTAGTTTTGGTATTACTGAAAAGTCTAATGTTGTTTTAATAAGTGGAACATCTGATCCTTATGCAATTGCTGCAGCTCCTAGAGTTGCTGATACTCTAATATATGCAGGGGTAAAAAATGTAGCAATACTAGATGGCGGTTACACTAAGTGGGCTGAAGAAGGCCGTTCAATAGACACAGAAACACCAGTAATTACTGAAAAAGAATTTGATGGAAAAGTAAACAAAAAGATTTTTGTTTCTACAGAGTACGTTGAAAGAAAAATTGGAAAATCAGTAATTATTGACGCAAGAGATGAAAATGTGTATACTGGAGAAGTAATAGAGCCTTATGCAGAAAAACCTGGACATATAGAAACTGCAGTATCCTTGCCAGCTCCACTAATGTGGAATGAAGATGGAACCTATAAGGATATGGATGAAATAAGGCAAATGGTTAGTTCTATAGCTGATAAAAACGACCATATAATAGTATACTGTGGCTGTGGCGGGTATGCAAGTGCATGGTATTTTATACTTACTGAAGCCTTTGGATACAAACATGTTAAGTTTTATGATGGCTCTGCACAAGAATGGGTTAAATACAATGATATGGTATTAAATTAATTTGTCTCCATCATTTCACTTTTTAAGTGATATATAATAAAAGTCCTATGTATAAATTTATACATAGGACTTTTAATTTGTTATTAAATTATCTTTATTATACTTCTTTGCACCTCTTGTAAACATAATACATATAATAGGTATTATGTGTTATGAAAGGAAGGAGAAATATGTTTAGCTACATCAACACTTATCCATGTTATTATTGTAACAACATACCGGTGAATAATGCTTATCAAACTTACCCTTATGCCTACTTAATTAATAATCCAATGCCCTATCCAAATTATATGAATCAGTATTTTCCTTTTACAGATGAAGTAGAAAACAATACTCCTATTAAACTGAAAGATTACGGTCCAGATCCCTTTGTAGTTGATATTGAAAAAGCTACTAAGCAAAACAACAACTTTCGTATTGCGTTGTGGACAGGAAAGAATCTACAGGTTACTTTAATGAGTATCAACCCTGGGGATGACATTGGTCTAGAAGTCCATCCCGAAATTGATCAGTTTTTACGCATTGAAGAAGGCCAGGGAGTAGTTAAAATGGGAGACAAAAAAGATAATCTTGATTTTCAAGCAAATGTATATGAAGATTATGCTTTTATTATACCTGCAGGAAAATGGCACAATCTAATTAATACAGGAAATACTCCTATAAAACTATACTCCATTTACGCACCACCTCAACATCCTAAAGGTACAGTACATGAAACAAAAGAAGATGCTGAAAAAAATCACGATGATTGATGGTGCCTCGGCTTGATAATTTTTCGCCGCGTCTTAAGGACCTCCTGTCCTAGACGCTAAAAATGCCATCCGTGGCATTTTTGCTTCAAATTAGGTGATTCAAAAAACAACTGTTAAAATGCGGTTTCAAAAAATCTTAACTTATGGGCTTTGTAACCCAAATACCATATATGTTATTTTTTGAAACCGCTTTATGAAGCCTTCTACAATAGATTCCGTCTTTTTCAAACAAAGGTGAAAAAAGCAAAAGCGAAGGTGCTCGATGCCCAAAGCTTTTATTCTAATACTCAGTTCTAAAAGTGTCAAATAGTTGCGTCATTTGAGGGTGTATAAATTATATCTGACACATATTCTGTAACATTTCCGTCTCATTTACAACATAGGCTCAGTTTTCACATAGAGAAATATTATACCAATGAAAATGGTTAGAGAAACCCAATTTCTATAACC
>Ga0207721_100126_pt1 | contig 49687 bp, 49 predicted proteins | sample TtaePargueraPR_3_FD_187756 | JGI IMG/M metagenome (GOLD analysis project Ga0207721, IMG submission 187756) | Aerobic enrichment media microbial communities from Bioluminiscent Bay, La Parguera, Puerto Rico - Tt and P2 (1) (SPAdes) | ecosystem: Environmental > Aquatic > Marine > Unclassified ...
GTGATGCTCAATATACTGTTCGGCGCCTTCAGCATCGGTTCCCTGGTGGAGGGATTTACCCAATTGTATTTTTACAGAAGCGGGATACGCCATGGCTAAGAAGATCGAGATCACCAACAATATCCGAAAGCTCCGGTTTTTTGCCGATGAGATGACACAGCAGCAGTTGGCCGAGAAGATCGGCGCGTCACGCCAGACCATCATCGCCATCGAGGCGGGCAAATACGCGCCGTCACTGGACCTGGCGTTTCGCATCGCCGACGCCTTCGGCGTCGATATAAGCGAGGTCTTTGACTATACAGTGATCGGCAAGGCGTGAAGACGGGTCGTAGATTGATGCCTGGGCAGACCGCCTCGCGGAGGACGCCGAATTTCCCGAGAGCGCCCCTCTGCCCATGGTGTTCGAACGGCTCATGTGCATGACCGACGCGCTTACCATGATCGGGGAAGGCCGCTACTACGCCCACAAATGGACAGAAGAAATGGCGGAGCAATTCCCCTGCGCCGCCGGACCCCTGCGCCACGCCTCCGGGAAACTGAAAAAGGCTCACGACTGCGCCTGGGAGATGTGGGCGCTATTGGGCGGCATGGGGATGGGAGAGAGGCAGGCCCGCAATCTCGCCCGCCGGGACATCCGGGATACATGTATATCTCAGATTAAAAAGGCCAGGGAATTGGATATAGGGAATTGGATATAAGGGCGGCCGAATATCTGAAGAAAGCTGCGCAATCCTTGTAATGGGGTAGGATGATCTCTGCTAGCCAGATATTTTTTCATAGCAAACAACCCCAACAATATTAGTAAAACAAAAGCCAATGCGAATGCATTGCCTTATCTTTTGCTTCTTTTCTGTAAGAAAAGAAGAGCAATCTCCTAGTCCCCTTCCTTCATCCCGAAACCGATCCACCGCCCGTCCACATCCTCCACCACGAACTCCCTGTTGTGATAGTCGGTCTTGGATAATGGACGTACGATCTTTGCCCCGGCTTTTTGCAATTCCGCCTGGAGCGCCGCCTGATTCCCGGTGATAAAATACGCGTCATACCCGTATCCGTAGAGCTCCCGGTTGGGGACGACCCTGTTTTGTGTGCCGGTCAATATGATCTCGGTATCATCCCTATACAGGCATATATTAGGTTCCTTCGCATCCATGTATCTGACGATGCGAAACCCCATGACTTTTTCATAATAGTCCGCCGTCCCCTCGATATCCGGCGTCGGGAACACGCAATGAGAGCAAAGCAGTCTCTTTTTCATTCACAACCCCTCCCGCCGCTCATTATATTCCATGCGTTGCTTTCCGGCAAACGGGTTTGTAAACCCGCCGATCCGGCCATACTCCTAGTACACAGGGGGTATGTTTATGAAGAGACGGTGGATACTATATATCATGATCACAGTTGTGGTATTGGGCGTCACCCTGCAGGGAAATGCCGCCTCACAGACCGATAACGCGGCGAAGAGGGCCTGCGATCTGGCTGCTGATTATCAGACGTTGGCAGACAGCGCAGCCTCCCTCGGCATGAACGCCGGGGACGTCATCATCGAGGTCCGCCTTCCCATAGACGGTATTGCTGAAGCTCAATTGCGGGAAATTCTGGACGGTCTGCCCCATGAGGCCGATGCCGCCATCGTTACCGACCGCTATCATAACATTCGGTGGCTGCATGTCACCTGCCCCTCGGATGCGGACACTATCTATGGGGACGCATTCGCGGTATTATCCGCCCTGGACACTGTTTCACAGGACGCCGTCCGGCTCTCAGTAAACGCCTCCTGGCATACCGGCATCACCTATTCAAACGCAGAAAAACAAGAATTGATCCAATCCGTCCTGGCATCCATCGAAGCCCGTACCGTCGCCTCCATCTCCGACGATAGGATCACAAGCGCCAGCGGCTTTTCGCCCCGCCTCAATCGCAGGGTGTACGCTGGAGCGGACGCGATGAACATCACCGCCTCCCTCTGTACCGGTCCCAGCCTGGAGGGCGGCACCCTATGGCTCGGTACTCCTGTCCTCACGGTGGAATACTGACCTGTCCGCTTTTCATACAATGGGATGAATACACCGGAGGAGACGCCTATGAGACTAAAAAACCCGTTTACATCCCTGGCCGCAGGCGCGGCCTTTCTATTGATCGCATTGGTGCTGATCATACCGGCCGCAATCGCGCTATTGTCGGGGCCCACGCCCCAGCCCCGGGACCGGGTACAGACCGACCCCAACCAGGGTATCACCGTGGAGACTGCCACGGACGAGCCCATGATCCAGGTCTACAACGCGCAGCAGGGGCAGATCGTACCCATGAAACTGGAGGAATACGTGGTGGGGGCCGTGGCGGCCGAGATGCCCGCCTCTTACGATATCGAGGCGCTGAAGGCCCAGGCCGTCGCCGCCCGGACACTGGCTGTGTACAAGTGGCGGGGCCGTGGAGGTCCGGGGTGCAGCAATCACCCCGGGGCGGATATCTGCACCGAATTCACCCACTGCCAGGCCTGGGTGGACGATAGCGGCATGCATGAGAAATGGGGCAATAGCTATGACAAGTGGAAACAAAAGATCACCGAGGCGGTGGCCGCCACCCGGGGGATGATCCTCACCTATCAGGACCAGCCCATCCAGGTCTTTTACTACGCCACCAGCAACGGCAAGACCGAGGACTGCGCCGCGGTCTTTGCCCAGGACCTGCCCTACTACGGGGTGGTGGACAGCCCCGGGGAGGAAGGGTATCACAAATACGAAGAGACCATGACATTCACCCGGGCCGAGGTGGCCGATACCATCAACGACCGATACCCCGCCGCCAATCTCAACAAAAAAAACCTGGAGAGTCAGATCGAGATACTCTCCCATACCCAAAGCGGCCGGGTGGCGGAGGTCCGAGTGGGGGACACCACCATCAGCGGTTCGGCCTTTCGCCAGGCCTTTGGGCTCAATTCCACTGATTTCACTATCAGCTACAAGGGCAACAATGTCAATATCCGTACCCTGGGGTACGGCCACGGGGTGGGGATGAGCCAGGTGGGGGCTGATGCCATGGCCGAAAATGGGGCTGGCGTTTCGGAGATTTTGGCGCACTATTACATCGGCACGACGCTCTACCGCATGTATGAGTAGAAAGGCTGGCGATAAAGGAGGGATGGATGGAGGCTCCGCCTCCAAACCCCTGTATTTTCAGACACGTATTTGTCTCATGAAATCAGTTAGGTAGGGCCCGATGCTCCCATCGGGCCGCTTTCCCACCGTAAATTTGCCTTTGGGGATACCCTAATACTCTGGTTTTGCAGATGGGCTATACGAGGTAATTACTCGTCCAGGTTAATATAATTATTTCGAGAGAAGGAAATGGGATGCGGATACCGCATCCCATTTCTATGATATAATATCTGCAATAGCCAGATATTATTATTGGAGGTAATTATGAGTAAAAAAGTGGCGGGATATCTGATTATGGCACTCAGTGGATTGCTATTCGCCGTTGAATTTTATACCTTAAAATTTCTTTATATTGCTGAGTATGGTGCGCATACACCTTATCTAAGGGGTTCCCCAGTGGAAGGATCACCCCCTCTTGCCTATTTAGGCGAACCCGCAGTGCTTATCGCGTTTCTGATCACAGCCGGTGTTTTTTTATTTGGATTGTATCTAGTCCTGACGACAGAAAAGAATAGTTGACGTTATGTACTGGTCATATAAAAATCTTTGCGGGCGGTCTTTGAGCCGTCCGTTTTTTTCGCCATGAACTAGCCTATGGAAATAAGGTAAAGACTTTGTTGCTTTTTTTGAAAGCCAATAACTTGATACCCTGAAGTTAGGCTTCATCCATAATCCCCCTCAATAGCCTCCTCTCTCACTTTTTCTCCCAAATACATCCTCTACACAAATCCCCACCCCCCGTATGAATTCCCGAGAGGTTGGGAAAAATGGGAATAGAGTAACCCCCGGTTGCTAGAGGGAGGAATCATCCGTATGGGATTCAGAGAACGGATCAAGAAAATCAATATCAAGGGCATATGGGAGCGAAACGCATTCTATATCCTGCTGGCCATCTGCATACTCGTCATGGGAGCCGTGGCGTGGACAAGCCGCTCCCGGCAGCAGCCCGCGCCCCAGACGTCCCCCGGGGAGGAGCGGATGGCGGTGACACCGTTTCCCGATCCGGAACTGGAACGGCGGGAGTACGCTCTCCGGGCATTTCCGGATACTGCGCAAGATGAAGATAACGCGTCCGAACGGGAACAGGCAAAACAGATCGAAACCGATCCATCCGAGGAGAGCGAAGAGCCGGCAGCTCCGGACGCCGACGCTCCCGTAGCAGATGCGCCTGATGCGCCTATTGCCGAAGTGGACAATCCGGCACAAAAGCCGGATGAGCCCGCAGTACAGACCGCCGCCCAGGCCCCGGCGTGGCAAAATCCCCTGCCGGGGAGCATCGTCACTCCCTACGCCGCCGACCAGCTGGTGTACTGGGAGACCCTGGGGGCCTGGCGCGTCCATGCCGCCATCGACATCAAGCCCGAGCGGGATACGGCGGTGTGCGCCGCCGCAAACGGCACCGTCAGCCTGGTGATCCAGGACGATATGCTGGGTCATATGATCGTGGTCGACCACGAAGGGGGCTTGCAGACCTGCTACGCGAGCCTTGCGGATGACATCCCCGTGGCGGCCGGAGATCTGGTGCTTAGGGGCCAGCAGATCGGTACGGCGGGTGATAGCGCCCGCAGTGAACAGGCCCTCGGCGTCCACCTGCATTTCGCCGTAATACTGGACGGACAGAGTGCAGACCCTCTCTCCTATATTCGCATCCCATGAACAGCCCCTATGACTTCTATCGGGGATGCATGGCGCATATGGATGTAAAAGACGATACGTACGTCAGGCTATACAAGGGGGGCTGGCAGTGAAGGATTATATTGAGGAGAGAGTGCTTGAGATCGCCGACTATATCATCGAGACAGGATCGACTGTGAGGGACGCCGCCAAGGTGTTCAAGGTGAGTAAGAGTACGGTACACAAGGATGTATCGGAGAGGCTCCCGATTATCAACCCCATCGTATGGGACAAAGTGCGCCACGTCCTGGAGCAGAACAAGGCCGAAAGGCATATACGGGGGGGATTGGCCACCCAGCGCAAGTACAAGACCAAGACCGGAACTGACGAATAATATGCAAAAATTCCCGGACCAAAACGGAATATACTAGACCCTGAAAAGAATATTGGAATTTATGCGAGTTTTGCGGTACAATGATAGGGCATCCTAACGCATAGAGAGGGTCGATAGCATTGTTTGGGGTCCGGGACATAGGAATTGACTTAGGAACAGCCAGTGTTCTGATCTACATGAAGGGCAAAGGCATCGTGCTCCACGAGCCCTCTGTCGTTGCCGTGGATCAAAACACGGGCAGGATACTCGCCATAGGCGACGAGGCGCGGCGGATGCTCGGGCGTACACCCGGCAATATCGTCGCGATTCGTCCGTTGCGCGACGGCGTCATCTCGGATTACGAGATCACCGAGCGCATGCTACGGGATTTTCTCAAAAAGATTTCCGGGCGCGGATTCTTTTTCAAACCCCGGATCATTATCTGTGTGCCCAGCGGTGTCACCGAGGTGGAGAAGCGGGCGGTTCTAGACGCGGCCTATGAGGCCGGCGCGCGCCGCACGTACCTCATTCAAGAACCCGTTGCCGCCAGTATCGGCGCCGGGGTGGACATCAGCCAGCCCTGCGGGAATATGGTCGTGGACATCGGCGGTGGTACCACCGACATCGCGGTTATTTCTCTGGGCGGCGATGTGGTATCCGACTCCATCAAGGTAGCCGGGGACAAATTCGACGAAGCCATCGTCCGCTATATGCGAAAAAAATACAATTTGCTCATCGGGGAGCGCACCGCCGAGACCATGAAGGTCAATATCGGCTCGGCCTATCCCCGCAAGAAGAGCGTTTCCATGAAGGTCACCGGCCGCAACCTGATCTCGGGACTGCCCAAGACCGTCATGGTCACATCGGAGGAAATGGTCGAGGCTCTCGAGGAGCCGGTCCAGGATATCATGGAGACCATCCACTCGGTCCTGGAGCGCACGCCGCCGGAGCTCGCCAGCGATATCAGCGAGAACGGCATCGTGATGACAGGGGGGGGCGCCCTTCTCTCGGGGTTGGACAAGCGTATCGAGGAGCGGTGCAAGATCAAGGTCATCGTGGCCGAGGATCCCGTGACCTGCGTGGTCAAGGGGACCGGCATGGCGCTGGAGGATATCGACGTCTACGCCGGGGAAGCGGTTTTCGATTATAAAAGAAGAGGCTAGTATAGGGCTGCCAATATTCCCTGCAAACAAAAATCGCCTCAAAAGGGCGATTTTTTTGCTTGGTTATCTTCGCGTCGGGAGTCGGTCACGTATTGAGGTTCTCCTCCCTCCGCTCGCTGCCTTGCCTTGCGGCATTCTAGATTTATTATTGGGCGGCGGGAAATGCGGGAGAAGGTTTGGCATAGTACTCCCCCCTAGTGTTTCCCTGCCCCTGACGAGGGAGCGTGATCGCAGGTGTTACGGGGGAGAGACGGGTCCCTGGTAGTGCGTGTCTAAAACAGCTTCACGACGGTCAGCCCCAGGATGACCACCAGTGGCAGCCCCCAGGTAATCCGGCAGGCCCATTTGCGGGGCTCGGGCCGGCCGAAAAAGTAGAGAATGCCCAGGACAAACAACGGGATGGCGATCAAGGGTCCGGCCATGTCAAAGGCATCCAGGCTGAAGAGCCACGCGAAGAGTGCCGCGACGGCAACGTGCAGCCCCAATCCGGCCTTCGGCCATTTCATGGATACGAGGGCCGATGCCACCAGGGCGATGGTGAGGGACAGGTACTGCACAAAGAACGCGAACAGATCGACTGTCGGCTGATAGTATCTGATGATGCTTTGGTATGTCCATAGGGACGCGAATAGGACGGTGACTGTCACCGCCGTCCATCCGACGATCCGCTTTGCCATTTCCTTTTTTTCCAAACGTACTTTCAATGTAAAAACCCCTTGTATCATGTATTCCTATTATTATGTTACCACAATTTACTACCTGAGGCCAAATCATGATGTTTGCAATACCAATACAAGGGGACAAGAATGAGCCTCCAAACGGCGGCTAGAACCACAACCTTGTCTGCTCTTTATTCTCCAATGCGTGCATGATCCGTTCCCGGGCCTGGGGGTGGGTCTTGTAAAGCTCTTTCAGCATCTGCTTGGCCTCCTGGCGGGCCGACTCTTTGTCTGCCGGACAGGGACTCTTCTGTACGGGCAGGTCCGCCCGCTTTACAGCCCCGATGATGTCTTTTTCGGTGGCGTACAAGAGCGGCCGGATGGCCGTGATATTCTTGCGGGAGAGATAGGTCACCGGCTGGAAGGTATGCAGCCGTCCCTCGTAGAGCAGGCTCATCAAAAGCGTCTCGATGGCGTCGTCGGCGTGGTGCCCCAAGGCCAGCTTGTTGTAGCCGTTTTCCACCATCCAGTCGTGGAGGGCCCCCCGGCGCATCCGGGCGCAGAGGGAGCAGGGGTTCTTTTCCTTGCGCACATCAAATATAATGGACCCGATCTCGGTCTTGATGATATGGTGGGCCACCCCGATGCTCTCGCAGTAAGCGGATAGGGGCCCCGTGTCAAATCCCTCGAATCCCATGTCCAGTGTCAGGGCGCATAGTTCGTATTTGACCGGGGAAAAATGCCTGTACAGGTGCAGGGCGTGGAGCAGCATAAGGCTGTCCTTCCCCCCGGACACCCCCACGGCCACCCGGTCGTCCTCCTGAATCATGTCGAATTTCTCCACTGCCTTTCGCAGGCAGCCCAAAACCTTTCGCATCGTATCCTCCGTCAAAACCTTATTATAGGGCCAATCGGAAGCGGGCGCAACGAAGCATGAATGTTCTAAAAATTATTGCCTTGATCATTCGGTTTTTTCTTCCTATATGATATACTATACCCGAATACCGGACAGTGGATGAGGGGTTTTTCCGGTAACCGCCGCGGGGGCGAATCGCCCGGCGGTTACATAGGACGGGTATGTAGTGTTTGCGGGTACGCCTTGCTTGGCAAGCCAACGAATGGGATTGACATGGGTTTTGCTTCGCAAGCCATACCACATGGAGGATAGAGATGGACAAGATTAAGCGCAACGAGCGGATCGCGGCCATGATGCAGGCATTCGCGTCACGGCCGGGGCACTACTTTTCACTGAACGAATTCACCGATCGCTTCGGCGCGGCCAAGTCCAGCGTAAGTGAGGATATATCCCTGCTGCGGGGAGCGCTTACCGGATTCGGCCTGGGGACGCTTACCACCGTCGTCGGCGCCGCCGGAGGCGTCAAATATGTTCCCGCCTCCGCGGGAGAGCCTGTGGACACTTTTTTGGACTCCCTGGGGGAGACGCTGCTGGACCCGTCCCGGATCTTGCCGGGAGGGTTCCTGTACATGACAGATATCCTCTGCCGTCCCGACGCGGTGGGCCGGATCGGCGATATACTGGCGGGACGCTTCTTGGAAAAAGAGCCTGATTTCGTGGTGACGGTGGAGACCAAGGGGATCCCGGTGGCCATGATGACGGCGCGGGCATTGGACCGCCCCCTGGTGATCGCCCGGCGGGACATCAAATCCATGGAGGGCTCGGTGGTTACGATCAATTACGTATCTGCCTCCTCCAGGAGCATGCAGGCCATGTCGCTGCCCAAGCGGGCCATGCCCCCCGGGAAACGGGCGCTGATGGTGGATGATTTCATGAAGGGCGGCGGCACCGCCAACGGCGTACGCCAGCTCATGGCGGAATTCGGCGCGTCATTGGTCGGGGTGGGGGTGTTGATCGCCACCGATCAGCCCCGGGAGAAAAAGGTGCAGGAGTACACCTCCCTATTCACCCTCTACGGGGTGGATGAAGCCGCCGGACAGGTGGAACTGGGCCGAACCGGTATAAAGAAGTAGGTAAACTTGAAAAAATGTGTATAAATGGGAAGGGAAACTCATTTTTGTGACGAATTAAGTGAAGACGTTCTCAGTGTACGGAAGGTGGTGAACTGGGGTGGAACTAACGGATGTCCGGGTACGCAGGATTAGCAGCGAAGGCAAGATGAAGGCAGTGGCGTCGGTCACCTTCGACGATCTATTCGTCGTGCATGATATCAAGATCATCGAAGGACAGAGCGGGCTTTTTATCGCCATGCCGAGCCGTAAGACACCTTCAGGGGAGTTTCGGGACATTGCTCATCCGATCAAACCTGAGATGAGAGACATGCTACAGAAGCGGATATTGGAGCAGTACGAGTCATTGGAAGAAGTTGTCGACGGATGAGCCATAAGGGTTTTCCCTTATGGCTTTTTGTTGTATAGTAATGGATGGATAAACGAGCGGGGGTTTTTATGTTCCTCGCGCGTTTATTTTCCTGTCCGGGTTGAAATCATGTATAATGGTACCGGGCACTAAGAGACAGCCTAATGGGGACTAAACGTTCAGGAGTGATAATATACAATGCGCCAGGTAAAGGCAGTCATATTGGCGGCGGGACTGGGCAAGCGGATGCGTTCCGCCCTGCCCAAGGTGCTGCACCCCCTATGCGGCGCGCCCATGATCGACTGGGCGGTCCGCACAGCCGCGGACGCGGGGAGCGGCACACCCTATGTGGTTATAGGCCGCGGGGCGGATGAGGTCAGAGCGCATCTGGGTGACAGGGCGCTGTTTCTGGAACAGACGGAGCAGCTCGGCACCGGCCACGCCGTGATGACGGCCCGGGAGGTTTTATCGGACTATCCGGGCCATGTCTATGTCCTGGCGGGGGATACGCCCCTTCTGCGGGGTGAGACCCTCCGGGCCCTGTATCAGAAGGCCCGGGACACCGGCGCCGACGCCGTGGCGCTGACCGCCGCGTTTGACGATCCCACGGGATACGGCCGTATCGTAAGGGATGAAACCGGGGCCTTTCAATCCATCGTGGAGGACAAAGACGCCAGTCCGGACCAGAAGACCATCAAAGAGATCAACGCGTCTATCTATTGCTTTTCCGCGCCCCGATTGCTGGAGGCGCTTGATCAGATCACCAACGATAACGCCCAAGGGGAATACTACCTCACCGACACCCTCGCCATCATCAAGGGCGGGGGAGGTCTCATCGAGACCCTGTGCCTCAGTGATCCCGAGGAGATCATGGGGGTCAACGACAGGGTGCAGCTATCTGCGGCGGCACGGATCATGCGCCGCCGGATCAACGAATCCCATATGCGGGAGGGCGTCACCATCATCGACCCGGAGAGTACCTATATCGACGCTGGGGTCGGTATCGGGCAGGATACCGTCGTCTATCCCGGCAATTACCTGGAGGGAGCGACCACCATCGGGGCCAGCTGCGTGCTGTATCCGGGGAACCGGATCGTGGACTCCGCCATCGGCGACCGCGTGAGCGTCCAGTCCTCGGTGATCGAAGACAGCCGTGTGGGAGAAGGCGCCGCCATCGGACCCGCCGCCCACCTGCGGCCCAAAAGCCGCATCGGAGCCAATGTCAGGATCGGCAATTTCGTGGAGACCAAGAAGGCCGAGATCGGGGAGGGGACCAAGGTATCCCACCTCACCTATGTGGGGGACGCGATCATCGGAGAGCATACCAATATCGGCTGCGGCGTGGTGTTTGTGAATTACGACGGAGAAAAGAAACATCTGACCGAGGTGGGCAGTCATTCCTTCGTGGGGTGCAATGTCAACCTCGTAGCGCCGGTCAAGGTGGCGGACAATACCTATATCGCCGCCGGATCGACGATCACCGACGAGGTGGAAGAGGGGGATTTGGCCATTGCCCGCGCCAGGCAGGTCAACAAACAGGGATGGGTGGCGCGAAGAAAGCAAAACAAAGGAGAGAATACATGATCACCCACGGTTCCAGCATCAAGATTTTTGCCTGCAACTCCAACCGCAAGCTTGCCGAGGACATCGCCGAGGCAGTCGGCATCCCATTGGGCAAGGCGGAGATCGGCCGTTTCAGCGACGGCGAGATCGCAGTCAATATCTATGAGACGGTCAGGGGCAGCGACGTTTTTGTGGTCCAGTCCACCTGCGCCCCCGTCAATGACAATCTGATGGAGCTTTTGATCATCATCGACGCGTTCAAGCGCGCAAGCGCCGGGCGTATCACCGCCGTGGTCCCTTATTTCGGATACGCGCGGCAGGATAGAAAGGCCAAGGCCAGGGACCCCATCACCGCCAAGCTGGTGGCCGATATCATCACTACTGCCGGGGCTGACCGGGTGCTCACGATGGACCTGCACGCCACACAGATACAGGGGTTTTTCACCATCCCCGTGGACCATCTGGTGGGACAGCCTATCTTGGTCCGCCACTTCAAGCAGCGGGGCTTTTCCGAGGACGACGATGTGGTGGTGGTGGCGCCCGATCTGGGCAGCGTGACCCGGGCGCGGGATTTCGCGAGCCGGATGGACATCCCCTTGGCCATCATCGACAAACGGCGGCCCAAGGCCAATGTGGCCGAGGTCATGAATATCATCGGCGATGTAAAGGGCAAGACCGTCATCATGCTCGATGACGTCATCGATACGGCAGGGACACTGACCAACGGCGCCAAGGCCCTGGTGGAGCGGGGCGGAGCCAAGGAGGTCTACGCGGCGGCCACCCACGCGGTGCTCTCCGGGCCCGCCATCGAGCGGATCGAGGCCTCTCCCATCAAGGAGCTGGTGATCACCAATACCATCCCCCTGCCGGATAAAAAGGCCATCGACAAGATCCGTATATTGAACGTCGCCCCCATTTTCGCGGAGGCCATCGACCGCATCTACGAGGATATGCCGGTCAGCACATTGTTTGAATAGGGGTAATCCAATTGTTTCTCATCGCGGGACTGGGCAATCCCGGGGACCGGTTCACGGGCACCCGGCACAACATCGGCTTTTACGTGGCCGATCTATTGAGCGAAAAATACCGCATCCCCATCAAAAAGATCAAGCACAAGGGCCTGATGGGCCAGGGGCGCATCGGGGAACATAAGGTCATACTCTTAAAACCCCAGACATTTATGAATCTCAGCGGGGAGAGCCTGCTCTCCGTCACCCGCTACTACGATATCGAGCCTGACCATATCATCGTGGTCTACGACGACGTGGATCTCCCGCCGGGGGCCGTGCGCATCCGCCCCTCCGGCAGCGCCGGCAGCCACAACGGGATGAAGTCCATCATCTACCTATTGGGCTTCGATGATTTCCCCCGGGTGCGAATCGGCATCGGCCAGGACCGCCGGGAGGATCTGGCCGATTATGTGCTGTCCCGGTTCAGGGACGAGGACATCCCCCTGGTGAAGGAGGCCTGTGAGCGGGCGGTAGCGGGGATCGAATACATCGTGTCCGACGGGGTACAGCTGGCCATGAGCCGGGTGAACGGAAAAGCCCTGACGGACAAAGAGAATGATACGGGTAAAAAAGACATACCATAATAGATAAAAGCCGAAGATACGTAGGAGCGGCCTATACACCGCAGGGAACGACCTCTGTGTCGTTCCATTTGCGGGATGCTGTGATGTTAACGAGGATTAGAGTATATAGATAAAGGAAAGCAAACCAGGGCCGTGTCGGCGGCCTGTATATACACCAGGGGGGCCTATTTACAAAATAGGTCTTTAGGTTTTGCCATTTTTCAAAACAGGGAGGCACGATGCGCGATCTAGTCTGGCTCACCCCCATGCAGGCATGGGAACCCTACGAAAAATTAAAACAGATGACAGTGGATCAAAAGACCTCGGCCATGCAGGGGCTCACCGACGAGCAGAAGGCCCATCTGGCCGCCTGCCTGGCCTCGGATACGGGCAGGCCCCTATTGGTCGTCACCCACAGCGATGTCCGCGCGGCGGAGCTGGAAGAGTCCATCGGGGCGCTATTGGGAGAAGGGGTCATGCGGCTCCCCGAGCGGCCCATGCTGTTTTACGGGGACACAGCCCATTCCACGGAGATCACCGCCAAACGCCTCTCGGTGCTGGACGCCCTGGCCTTTTACCAGGGGGACCGCCCCCTGGTGGTCATCGCTTCGGTGGAGGGCTGCCTCTATCCCCTGTCACCGGTTGATGCCTACCGAAAGTCCATACTCTCCGTCTCCCTGGGCGCCGAGTACGATATACAGGATCTCATGACCAAACTCATCTCCATGGGCTATGTCAGGGAGGCCATGGTGGAGGGGCCCGGGCAGTTCAGCCTCCGGGGCGGGCTTTTAGACATCTATCCACTGGCGGCCGAGCAGCCCTGCCGCGTCGAGTTCTTCGATACCGAGGTGGACTCCATACGCCTCTTTGACCCTTTGTCCCAGCGCTCTCTGGAGCCTGTCGATACGGCGGAGATCTCACCCGCCGGGGAGCTGATACTCACAGAGAAACAGCGGCAAAAAGGGATCACCGGTATTCTCGAGACGGCTGAGACCTTCGCCGCCAAGCTGTCGGCCCCCGCCGCCAGGTCCCGGCTGATGGAGAAGGCCGAGCGGCTCCGGGCGGGGCTCAGTGGCAGTCTACCCGGGCTTGAGGCATATTTCCCGTTCTTTTATGCCGAACCGGATACCATCCTCTCCTACCTGGGGCAGGATGGAATCATACTGTATGACGAGCCCCGCCGGATCGACGAACGGGTGGAGAGCTGGGAGTATGAGTTTTCCGAGTATTTCAAGGAGCTTTTGGGACGGGGAGAGGTGCTCCCCGACCAGGCGTACAATCATCTCTCCTACGGTGTGCTGCAGGCAGGGTGCGCCGGTCACGGGTGCGTGCTCATGCAGTCGTTGACAAGGGGGATCGAGGGGTTTTCTCTCGACCATGTGGCGAGCGTCACCTCCCGGCCCATCGCCAACTATCACCGCTCCATCAAGCTGCTGGCAGATGATATCGCCTACTGGAAGAAGAAAGAATACCAAGTGCTGTTATTTACCGGCAAGCACGGGAGCGCCCACCGGCTGGCCGCGGCCCTGGATGAACTGAAGGTGCCGGCCACCATACGGGATACGGCGGAGGGGACACAGGAAAAAGGCCAGGTATTGATCATCGGCGCGCCCCTGCCCAAGGGATTCGAGTACCCCGAGGCGGGATTGGTGGCGGTGGGAGAACAGGAACTATTCGACGTGCGCTCCAAGAAGAGCCGGACCAAAAAACGGAAGGCCATCGAGTCCTTTACCGACTTAAGACCCGGGGATTACGTGGTCCATGAGAGCCACGGTATCGGCAAATACGTGGGGGTGGAGACCCTCTCGGTGGCGGGACAGAAGCGGGATTACCTCCATATCAAATACGCCGGGACAGATAAATTGTTTATCCCCACCGGGCAGATGGATCTGCTTCAGCCCTATATCGGCCCTGGGGAGCGCAAGCCCGCCCTGTCCCGCCTGGGGGGCAATGAGTGGAACCGGGCCAAACAGCGCGCCCGGGAGTCTGTCCAGAAGTTGGCCGTGGACCTCGTCAAGCTCTACGGAGAGCGGGAGGCCCTGCGCGGCCACGCCTACGCGGAGGACACCGCCTGGCAGCGGGAGTTTGAGGCGCTCTTTCCCTACGAGGAGACCCCGGATCAATTGCGGGCCATCGAGGACATCAAGCGGGACATGGAGAGTGGCCGGGTCATGGACCGCCTGCTCTGCGGCGACGTGGGATACGGTAAGACCGAGGTCGCCATCCGCGCCGCCTTCAAGGCCGTGATGGACGGCAAGCAGGTGGCGGTACTCGCTCCCACCACCATATTGGTTCAGCAGCATCTACAGACATTTGCCGAGCGGTTCGATTCATTCCCGGTCTCGGTCAAGGCCCTGAGCCGGTTTTCTAGCGCCCAGGACCAGCGCCAGATACTGAAGGAATTGCGCACCGGGGACCTGGACGTGGTGATCGGCACCCACCGGCTTTTGGGAAAGGACGTGGGGTTTCGTGACCTGGGGCTTTTGATCGTGGACGAGGAGCAGCGCTTCGGGGTCAACCACAAGGAGATCATCAAGAGCCTCAAGAGCACCATCGACGTGCTGACCCTGACGGCCACCCCCATTCCCCGGACACTGCACATGTCACTGAGCGGCATCCGGGATATCTCCATCATCGAGACGCCCCCGGAGGACCGGCATCCGGTCCAGACCTATGTGGTGGAGTACAATCCTTCTCTGATCCGCGACGCGATTCTGCGGGAGATGGGCAGGGGCGGCCAGGTGTATTTTGTGTACAATATCGTCCAGAGCATGGATCGGATGGTGGTAAAGCTTAGGGATCTCGTCCCTGAGGCGCGGATCGGGGTCGCCCACGGCCAGATGAGCGGCAGGCTTTTAGAGCGCACCATGATGGACTTCTACGAGCAGAAATACGATGTGCTGCTCTGCTCCTTCATCATCGAGAACGGTCTCGATGTCCCCAATGTCAATACCCTCATCGTGTACAATGCCGATCACTTCGGCCTCTCCCAGCTCTATCAGATACGGGGCCGGGTGGGTCGCTCCAGCCGTCTGGCCTACGGGTATTTCACCTATCAGCGGGACAAGGTGCTGACCGAGACGGCGGAGAAACGATTGCAAGCCATCCGGGACTTCACCGAATTCGGCTCGGGGTTTCGGATCGCCATGCGGGACCTGGAGATCCGCGGCGCGGGCAATATACTCGGCGCCGAGCAGCATGGTCATATGAGCGCCGTGGGGTACGAGATGTATACGCGGCTCCTGCAGGAAACCGTCCAGGCCATGCGGGGGGAAGTCCCCCAGGAGAAACAGAAGACCCAGATGGACCTTGCCGTGGATGCCCATATCCCCGAATCCTATATCGAACACGAGGGCCAGAAGATCGAGGTGTACAAGAAGATATCCAATATCGAGACCAAGGACGATATACTGGAGATCACCGAGGAGCTGATCGACCGGTTCGGCGACCCGCCGAAAGCCGTCATCAATCTCATGGACATCGCATATATGGTAGCGTTGGCGGGACGGCTGGGGCTTACCGAAATCCGCCATCAGGGGCATCTCGTGTACCTGTATCCCGCCAAGGGGGATACGTTTACCGGCGGGGCGTTGAATACCGTACTGGAACGAAACCGCCAGCTCAAATACACCGGCCAGCGAAAGCCCGTATTCGTGCTGAAGCTTTCCGCCGCATTGCCTGATCTGGCATTGTCAAAAACAAAGGAACTGCTGGAGCAGATGGAGGAGGCCTGTATGCTGGCCGCCGGTTAATTGTTTTCACATTTATTGTCCAAGTAAAGAGCATCTGGTACAATGAATTAGAACTTACACAGGGGGTATACAATATGGGTATCATGGATTTTATCAAGGGCGAACTCATCGATGTCATCGAATGGCTGGACGATAGCGACGGACAGCGCATCGTGTACCGCTTCCCCGATCAGGACCACGAGATCAAGATGGGGGCCCAGCTCACCGTCCGGGAGTCCCAGGCTGCCGTCTTTGTTAACGAAGGGCAGGTCGCCGATGTATACGGCCCCGGCCGCTACAAGCTCACCACCGAGAACATGCCGGTGCTGACCACGCTGAAGTCCTGGAAGTACGGGTTTGAGTCCCCCTTCAAGGCCGAGGTGTATTTTGTGAACACCCGGCAATTCACCGACCAGAAATGGGGCACCGTCAATCCCATCATGACCCGGGACGCCGAGTTCGGCATGGTGCGCCTAAGGGCTTTCGGTATCTATTCATTTAAGGTCACCGAGCCCGCTGTTTTCTTAAAGGAAATATTCGGCACCCAGGGAGAATTCGATACCGAGAGCATCACCGGGCACCTTCGCCGTTCACTGGTTTCCGGCCTGACCGACATGCTGGGGGAGGATAAAACCCCTGTTCTCGATCTCGCCGCCAACTACGACGAGCTGAGCGCCAAGGCCATCGAAAAACTGCAGCCCCGCTTCACATCTCTGGGGCTGAAGCTGATGACATTTTATGTGGAAAATATATCCCTTCCCGAGGAAGTGGAAAAGACCCTGGACAAACGCACCAGCATGGGGGTGCTGGGAGACATGGGCCAATACGCCCGGTACCAGACCGCCGAAGCTATCCGGGACGCCGCCCAGAACGAAGGGGGCGGCATGGCCGGCGCCGGGGTGGGCCTGGGGGCCGGGGCCGCCATGGGCAGGATGATGAGCGAGGCGTTTAATGAGCCCAATATCCCCACCGTGACCTGCCCCAAGTGCCATGAATCGGTCCCCGGCGGCGCGAAATTCTGTCCCGCCTGCGGCCAATCAATGGCCCCGCCCAAGAAAAAATGCGTTCACTGCGGCGCCGAGATAGGGGAGAGCGCTAAATTCTGCCCGGAATGCGGGAAGAAACAAGACCTGGCATGCGCTAAATGCGGCAATGCCTTAAAGCCCGGCGCGAAATTTTGCCCCGAGTGCGGCACCCCGGTGGAGTAATATGAGTAACCAATCCGAGACCCTGCGCCAAAGCGACCAGTTTCCCTGCCCGTCCTGCGGGGGCCAGATGACCTACGACCCCGAGGCCGGGATGCTGCATTGCGCCTATTGTGAAAAGACACTCAATATCGATAAGGACAGTACTGAGATACAGGAGTATGATCTGGAGGCTGGACTCGGGCAGGCCGATCAGGACTGGGGCCGGGATACCCAGGTGATCAAGTGCGAAAGCTGCGGGGCCCAGACCGTGCTGGAGGCCAGCAGCGTGTCCCAGTTCTGCTCTTTCTGCGAGTCCGCCCACGTGGTGCGTATCGAGGAACTGGCGGGGATCAGACCCGAGTCTCTGATACCATTCAAGGTGGCGCGCCCAAAGGCCGAGAATCTTTTCACCCGGTGGATAGGCCGCAAATGGCTGGCTCCCCGCGCTCTGAAAAAAGAATACAGACCCGAGAAACTTAAAGGGGTCTATGTGCCATTCTGGACATACGACGCCGCCACCCACTCCACCTACACCGCCGAAGCGGGGACCTACTATTACACCACTCGGACCCGGACCATTACCCAAAATGGGAAAACCCGGACCGTCACCGAGCAGGTCCGCCATGTCCGCTGGCGCTGGGTCTCGGGCACCTACGCCAAGGCCTACGACGATCTGTTGATCAACGCCGCTTCCCATATGGAGGGCCGCCTGATCCGCAAGATCGAGCCCTTTGACTTAAGGGAACTGATCCCCTACCGGCCCGAGTATCTGGCGGGATTCGGCGCGGAACGATACTCGATCGATCTTCAGCAGGGATTTAGCAACGCAAAGGACATCATCCGCCAGGATCTGTATAGCGATATCCATGCCCAGATCCGCGCCGACACCGTCCGCAACCTGAATATCCAGACCATGTATCGGGATGTTCGGTACAAACACCTCCTGCTGCCCGTATGGATATCGGCCTACCGGTTTCATAAAAAGACCTATCAGTTCCTTATAAACGGACAGACCGGTGAGGTCCAGGGCCGCGCGCCGGTGAGCCCCTGGAAGATCACGTTCCTGGTGCTGGGGGGCGCGGCGCTGATCGCGCTTATTTACTGGCTGATTCAGGTATTCGGGGGTCCGTCAATCTCCTATTGACACACTCTGCCGCATCATGTAGGATAATATGTGCCCGCGCCGCGAACAAGGGGTGGGCATCGTATACGGAGAGATGGCTGAGCTGGTCGAAGGCGCACGACTGGAAATCGTGTATAGGGCTACCGTCCTATCGAGGGTTCGAATCCCTCTCTCTCCGCCAAAGATTAACCCACATTAACGCTTGTTACATGTGGGTTTTTTTATTGTTGAAAAATTGTTATCAAACGCGCAAACATATAATGAGTAAACGTTTGTATAAGTTTAAAAGAACATTCTACGTTTTTACGAATTGTAATATTGTTCTACCAGGTCCGGTATGCGCTCCGCATGGCGGCGCAGATTGGAAACGGTGAGATAGGTCAGTTTGGCCTCGTCTCTGTCCTTAATCGTTTTGATGTACTCGTGGTGCTCCGCTACCATGGTCTGCAGATAATCTTCATTACCTGCCAGCAGCAGTCGGAAAAAACACAGATTGTCCCACAGCTGGCCGATCATCTCGCAGAGTTTGGGCATCTTAGAGATACTGTAGATCCTGTCATGAAACTTCCTATTGAGCTTGTATATTTTGATCTGGGGCGACTCTAACCGCTTCTCAATATCGGACTGAATCTGTTCCAGATCAGCGATATCCTCATCAGTAACGTTTTGGATGATCTTCTTGATCGCATAGGTTTCCAGCAGGATGCGGATCTCATACAGTTCCTGTATCTCTTCGACCGATAGCCGTTTCACATAGGAACCGGCATAGGGGGTAGACGCCACCAGGCCGGTTTTCTCCAGGGACTTCAGTGCCTCCCGTATGGGGGTCTTGCTGATCTTAAAGATTCGTGATAGTTCATCTACATTGATCTTGTCATCGACTTTCAGGGTTCCGGAAAAGATCAGATCCAGTATTTTATCGTACACTATTTCGGAAAGGGGCTGGTGATTAAGTCTAATTTCATCCCCTGCTAAATCTTTTATTGCCATAGTAAATATCTTCTTTCTTACATAAGATACTATATTATATCATGGAAAGAGCTAAAATCAATAACATTTCCGGTGTTGACAGTAGTAAGACAAGTGGATATAATAACTGATATCGGATACGATATATGTTATATGATATAACATATTGAGTGTCACTACTATTATAATGCGAAAGAGGGAGGGTACACAATGAAAAAAACCATGAAAAAAATGGTAGCTTTGCTGTGCTGCTTGGCGCTGGTCACAGTGGCCTTTGCCGGATGCGCCGGAACTAAACCGGCGAACGAGCCAGAGGCAACTCCGGCCGCTGGTGATGAAAGTGCGGCACCCAGCGGGGAGGTCGAGACCATTACCCTGCGGATCGGCGCGGGACATACCCCGGAGAGCGGACAGTGGATCAAGGTTATTGAGGATTTCTTTATGCCTGAGATCGACGCGCGGCTGGAAGGCACAGGATACGAGATCGAATGGGTCACTGCCTGGGGCGGTTCCGTTGCCAAGCTGGGCGAGGTCCTGGAAGCCATCGAAACTGGGCTCCTGGATATCGGGTATATCGTGTACGTTTTTGAGCCGTCTAAACTGATGCTCCAGGGCATGACCTACCGGATGCCTTTCCAATCCGGTGATCCGCTGCTGGTTGCCGAGGCATCAGCCTACATGTATGACAAATACCCCGAGTTCAAAGAAGACTTTAATAAATACAACCAGTCCTGCCTGGCTGTCAGTGTCTCTGACCCCTACAATATGTACGCCAATTTTGACGTCAAATCATATACGGATCTTGAGGGTGTCAAAGTCGGGGCCGCAGGCGCTAACTTAAGTTGGATCGAAAATACCGGAGCGGTGCCTGTGCAGACAAACCTAAACGAATGCTTTACCTGCTTACAGACCGGCGTGTACGACGCCACAATACAGCCCACCGGCGCGTGTTACAAATTACAGGTGCATACGGAGGCTCCGTACCTATTGGAAGCCCACTTCGGCGTACAGTCCTTTGGTGCCATATCTATGAATAACGATACCCTGGCGGGTCTGCCGGAAGAAGTCAAATCCGTTATCGAGGAAGTGTCTGTTGAGTACCAAACAAAGGAAGCCGAATACATCCTGCAGCGGTACGAAGAGGACAAGGCCGGTATGGAAGCGGAGGGCACCACCATCTACACCCTGCCCCAAGAAGAGCGGGTCAAATGGGCCGCGATGCTGCCCAATGTGGTCGGAGACCTTTGTGACGAACTTACCGAACTCGGATATCCCGCCAAGGACATCATCTCTGATTACTATGGATTCCTGCAGGAAAACGGGTATGAGATGATACGCGACTGGGAACTTAACTAGAATGTCACTGTAACCATACAAGTCAACACACTAGCCATTGCAAAATGGCTAGTGTGATTCTTACCATAATGCGGGGGGCTATCATGGCATTTCTAAGAAAGCTGGATACCATACACAAAAGAATATTGGCGGTGTTCAACGGGACAGGTTCGCTGTGGATCTTCGTACTGATGGCTGTCATCGTGGTGGATGTCGGTGGACGGGTGTTTCTCAATAGCCCTTTACAGGGAACGCCCGAAATCGTGAGCAATTCCATCATTGCCATCACTTTTTTGCAGATACCCTATGTGATGCTGAGAAAGCAGCATGTCCGGTCGACAATCCTGTATGACCGGCTGGGTCAGAAGGGCCGGGATATAACTGATGTGGCCGTCTCAGTCATCGGTATCGGTTTATTCATATTGCTAATCATCTCGAGTTGGGATCATTTCATGCAGGCGATAGAGATCGGGGAATTCGAAGGGGAAGGAGCCCTGCGGGTGCCGACTTCTCCGGTGCGATTTCTGTTGATCTTGGGCTCGATCTTCATGATATTTGAATATATCCTCACCATCCTGCGAATTGTTTTTAAGCTGGACCGGAATGAAGGCGAGACAGAAGAGGCGGTGGAGCTATGAGCGCGATCGCGATTGCCATTATTACACTAGTTACATTGATTGCACTGATCCTGCTGGGGGTGCATTTGGGGGTATCCCTTATGCTCACCAGCGTATTGGGGATTTTCCTGGCCACCGGCAATATTAACACTGCCATCAATATCCTTGGCGCCACCAGTTTCAGCGCCATACGGGAGTACATGTTCGGTGTGATTCCCTTGTTTGTATTGATGGGACTTTTGGCCAATATGTCCGGGGCGTCCCAGGAACTATATACGGCCGCCAACGAGGCCTTGAAGCGGATCAAGGGCGGCGTGGGGATCGCCACCATTATCGCCAACGCGATCTTCGCCGCCATCACAGGGGTCAGCATCGCTTCCGCAGCGGTGTTCACCAAGATCGCCGTACCTCAGATGAACCGTCTCGGATACGACAAGAAATTGTCCGTCGGTACCGTGGCGGGTAGCTCTATCCTGGGCATGCTCATACCGCCCAGTATCCTGATGATCGTATACGGCACCCTGGCGGAACAGTCCGTGGGGAGCCTGTTCATCGCGGGAATACTGCCCGGAATCATCATGACTGCGGCATTTGTGATCGCCATCAGGGTGTATATACGGGTTAAGCCCGAAAGCGTTAACCAAAACGCAGAGGCTCTTTTAGAGAGAAAGAGCTTAAAGGAAAGCCTGAAGATTATACTTAGGCCTTGGGCGATCGTGGCCCTGATCTGCATTTCGTTGGGCGGAATCTGGCTTGGTTTCTTCACCCCCACCGAGGCCGGCGGCATCGGATCATTTGGAGCGCTGCTGCTGGTGATTATCAAGAAGAAATTTACTTTCAAGGGGCTATGGAAGGTACTATTGACCACAGGTGTAACCACGGGTAGTGTGCTGTTCCTGCTGATCTCGGCCCAGATGTATTCACGGGCGCTGGCAATAAGCGGGGCGATCAACTACATAGAGAACTTCGTTCATTCACTGAATATGCCCGAGATCGGGATCGTGGCCATCTTCATGATCATATTGATCGCACTGGGGTGCATATTGGACAGCACGTCGATACTGCTTCTGACCATGCCGGTGATGGTGCCCATCGTACGATCCTTCGGCATGAACCTGGTGTGGTTTGGCATTGTGGCCATCGTGGCTATCGAGACCGGGCTTTTGACCCCGCCCTTCGGCTTATCGGTCTATACCGTGAAGTCATCTATGGACGGTATATTGGGCAATGAGAATATGACGATAGAAGATATATTCCGGGGGTCCGCGCCATTCTTGATCGCGATGTTCCTGGTCCTGATTCTGCTTGTCATATTCCCGCAGATTACGATCGCATTACTATAGGTCAGCAAAAGGAGTAGCAGCATGTTAACGATACGACCGATCAATACGGGATTCGTCACGACGATTCCCAAGCAATACCTGTACCATCATTCGGTAACTCAGTACTTAAGCCATATACCGGATACGAGGATCGAGATGCCGGTCTTTACCTTTCTCATCGAGGGTGGGGAGAAGCTGGTCCTGGTGGATACGGGGATGGCCTGGAGTGAGCGGGCCAGCGAGTACCACCATCCATCCTCCCGGCAGCCGGAAGGGATGGCGATCCATGAGCAGCTGCAGAAGATAGGGTACAAGCCCGAGGACATCGACATTGTCGTATTTACCCATATGCACTGGGATCATATCTTTTATATGGACAAGTTCGCCGGCGCGGAACTGATCGCCCATGAGAAAGAACTGGCCTTCGCCTATAATCCTATCCCGCTGTACTACAAGTCTTATGAGCACCCGGCACTGGGGATCGTACGGCCCTTTGAGGGACTTGTGATCAAGACGGTATCGGGGGAGCGGGAGATCATACCCGGCGTGAGGGTATTTGAGACGCCGGGGCATTCTCCCGGACATATGTCGGTGGAGGTGGATACCAGAGACGGCAGCTATATTTGCGCCGGAGATTCGGTATTTGTTCCGGACAATCTGAATCCCGTGCCAGAGATGCATTACGACATCACACCGCCGGGAAGGTTCTACAATATCATCGAGACATGGGAAAGCATTGTCCTGCAGAAAGAACGGGCAAAAGACGATCAATTTATCCTATGCTGTCATGATGCGGGACTGGTGGAGAAAATTAAGGAGACCCCTGTCCTGGGAGCGTAAAGAGGGAGGAACCATATGAAGACCATCGCCGTCGTGGTATGCTGCGACACCAAGCAGTCCGAAACAGAATATATCTGTAAAAAGATAAACGATAACGGATGCCGCCCCATCGTGATCGATACCAGTACCAGTGCCGGGTATCGGAGTGCGGCGGATATCACCCGTGAGCGGGTGGCCGAGCGGGGCGGGCAGGACTGGGCGTCGGTGGAGGGCGGACCCAAGCATGAACTTCTGGACCTGATGTGCGTCGGCGCTGCCGGGATCGTCAGTGATCTCTATGCCGAGGGGGAGATCGACGGGATTTTCTCCTGCGGGGGATTGCAGAATACCACAATCGGCTCCAGCGCCATGCGGGGGCTGCCCATCGGGTTTCCTAAGATGATGGTCTCCACAGTGGCCACGGGGCAGCGGACATTTGACAAGGTGGTGGGTATCAAGGACATTACGGTGATGCCCTCCATATCTGACTTCGCGGGGATAAATGTGGTGAGCAGGACGGTGATCGACAACGCCGTGGCGGCGCTGGCGGGGATGGTCAAGCACGCCGGCGGCAGGATCCCCAAGAGCAAGGGCACGGTGATCGGTACCACTCTCATGGGGGCCACTAACGACGGGGTGGTCAATGCCGTCAAACTCCTGGAAGAGGCGGGCCATGAGGTGGTCAGCTTTCATTCCACAGGAGCCGGGGGCAAGGTCATGGAGGAGCTGATCGAAGAAGGCATCATCACTGCCGCCATGGACCTGACACTCCATGAGGTGGTTTATGAGTACTTCGGGTATGGATTTGGTTACGGTGCGGACGGCCGGCTGCTGTCGGGTGTCAAAAACGGGATACCCATGGTGGTCTGCCCGGCGGGGATCGACTTTATGTGCCAGTGGAAAAACGCGATGTTCGACGATATTGACCGCCGCAAATACAATTGGCACAACAGCACGCTGGCCCATGTGAAGCTCAATGTCAAAGAGGTGACAGACATCAGCCGGATCATCATCGACCGCCTCAATGAAGCGGCTCCGGGGAAAGTGGTGGTGATCATGCCCACAGACGGGTTCCGTTCCTTCACACAGAAGGGCCAGGCCCTTTATGACAAGGATGTGGACAACGCTATTATCGATACATTTGAGAACCATCTCAAGAAGGATATACCGATCAAATACATCGACGCCAATTTCATGGAGATGGAATTCTCCCGGTTCGCCGCCCAGCAGATGCTGAACTTATTATAAACAATAGGGGATCATTATGCGTATACGGACTATACAAAATGAACTGAAAGCCGTGGCCAGGCGTTGCAGTACGCGGCAGCTGCAGACCGGAAACGGTGGGAATCTAAGCGCTCGGTACGGCGATACGGCGATGGTTGTGAAGGCGAGTAATTGTTCTTTCGCGACATGTACACCGATAGATTTTGTTCTCAGTGACTTCAAAGGCCATGCGCTTAAGGGTAGCAAAAAGCCATCTCGGGAGAGCATCCTTCACGGCGAGATTTACACTCGCTACAGCAGGGTCGGCGCCATAGTTCATTGTCACTCTCCCTACGCCACGGCGTACGCCGCCGCGATGAAACCCCTGGTGTTTTCCACCTACCACTCCCGCATGAAGCTAAAGGAAGACGTGCCGGTTTTTGATACGGGCAGCTATGCCGTCTCACCGGAGGATGCGGTCCGCATATTGGATACCTTCGGCGCGGGCAGCGCGTTTATGGGTTTTCTGCTGAAGGGTCACGGACTGGTGGCGGTGGGGAAAGACCTTGACGAGGCCGTCTGCACGGCGGAACTGATCGAGGAAACGGCCAAGATCCATATATTAAGCAGGATTCATTGCATATAGATATCCCTCCGGGGGGGTGGAAGGCAGGCACCCTGGTTTGACAACAGTCCTCCGGATAGGATAGGCGGAAGGTTTCTGTCCAGCAGCCGCACAGGCAAAGACCCGGAATGTATTCCGGGTCTTTGCCATATTTGGGCGCAGACGGGTTATGGCAATAATTGTTTTGCGATCAACATTCTAATGAAGGAATATTGTTAGTAGAGGTCTGCAAATAAACTCCAAACTATCAACACTATTAAGCCTGTTACATGCCATATTGTATGTTTTATTAACCGCCGTGTTTGTACTGTTGACTATTGTGTTGTATTCTATCTTTTCCGAAGAAATGTGACATAGTTATTTATGCCCAACGAAATGTTATTCAGCTTCGTTCTCAAAAAGCATTTTACAGTATGAATATAGATGAGCCGATATGTACAAACTACAACCGTGTTTGCTCTGTAGCTGCGGATACTATATGATAAAAGTAAATGCGTGCCTTGTTTTGCTTCAGATCAATAAAACATAATGCAATATCATACAATTAGAGGCATAAGCGCATTCCATAAACACATAGAAAGGAAGAGCGATATGGGCAAAAAGTTAACGGATAAAGTCACATGGGTTGGCAAGGTAGATTGGACGTTAACGGCGTTTCATGGAGAAGAATACTCGACCCATAAAGGCTCAAGCTATAATTCTTATCTTGTCCGTGATAAGAACACAGTACTAATTGATACGGTTTGGCAGCCTTATGAAAAAGAATTTGTCGCTCATCTTAGAGATGAGATCGACCTAAAGGAAATCGATTATATTATTGCGAATCATGCGGAGATAGACCACAGCGGCGCGTTGGCGGAACTGATGCGTGAAATCCCCGAGACACCTATTTACTGTACTGCAAACGGTGTAAAGTCCCTAAAAGGGCATTACCACGAAGACTGGAACTTCATCCCTGTAAAAACCGGTGATACGTTGGATATAGGAGAAAGCAAACTCGTTTTCATCGAAGCGCCGATGCTGCATTGGCCGGATTCCATGTTCACGTATATGACTGGTGAAAACATACTGTTTAGCAACGACGCCTTTGGACAACACTTTGCTACAGAGCTCTTATATAACGACTTAGTGGATCAGGCGGAGCTGTATCATGAAGCGGTAAAATACTACGCCAATATTCTCACGCCGTTTAGTCCCATGGTGACGCGGAAGATTGACGAAGTGCTTGCGATGAACGTTCCCGTCGATATGATCTGCCCCAGCCATGGTGTGATCTGGCGGGAGGATCCAACACAGATCGTGACGCAATACCTGAAATGGGCCGATCATTATCAGGAAAACCAAGTCACTCTGATATTCGATACCATGTGGGAGTCTACACGTAAGATAGCGGAAGGGATCGCCGCCGGCATTGAGAATATTGATCCGTCAGTGACAATCAAACTATTCAATTCGGCAAAGGACGATAAGAACGACATTCTCACCGAGGTGTTTAAATCAAAGGCAATCCTTGTCGGTTCGCCTACGATAAACAACGGATACCTAAACTCGATCGGCGGTCTTCTCGAGATGATCCGCGGGCTCAAGTTCAAGGATAAGTTGGCGGCGGCTTTTGCCAGCTACGGATGGAGCGGCGAATCAGTCAGACAAATCAGTGCACATCTTACCGACGCCGGCTTTTCACTCGTCAATGACGGATTTCGAACGCTATGGGTCCCCGACAAGGACGCCTGGCAAAAATGCGTTCTGTTTGGAGAAGACTTTGCAAAGTCACTATAAAGAGGGTACAAAAAGATAGGGATACGTTTTAGGAAGTCGTGATAGGGCTACCGCCCTATCGAGGGTTCGATCTCTTTCTCCGTCATCTTTAGGACTACAGCGATTTTTAAAAATCGAACTGATAGTCCTTTTTTCTAATATAACCCCTGGTTTGCTAATTACTATACTACTTTAATCTTAATTATCTGTTTTGACTTAACCTATAATTAAGTCCAGCCGCTAGCCGCAGTTTTTCGCAAATCTTAGCAAGAAGGCGTTTCGCTGTATACGGACTGCTTTGTTAATACAAATTAAACATGTTAGAATATTCCTATGTATATGATATGGAGTTGTTTATGATTTCTTTTCTATCTCCCGACCACCGAGGCCTGTTTGATCTCTATATTCTCCTCGCCGGGATCATAGTGGCAGCCATTGGTTCCGCCATTACGGTACTCATACTGAGTCGCCGTGAAAAAAAGGCGTACGAAAAACTGAAAACAAATCTGCACGATCTCCGATTTAAAATACTCGCGCAGTATTTGAACGAACGCTGCGCGGTAAGTAGAGATGAAATAAACAGGCTAAAGGCTGATATAGAAAAGCAATACGATTTTTTGGACGACCGAACGAAATAGATATTCAGAAAGCCATATCACGTATAGATATGCCTATCGAGAAATATTCGGAATATAACGCCCGGTTTAGAGAAGAGGCCGCTGGCGGTGAAGCAAAACTAAGGGCTGATCTAGATCGCGAATTGCAAAACACGCACAGAGAGATTATCGATATACTCGAGATATAGCCGGGGCCATCAGGGTATGCCTTTCTCATGATTGCCTAGTAATCAATTTGCATAGAATGCAGCTTGCTTTATTATTTGCAGTGTTTCTTTTCCTTTGGTATAGGTATACAATCACGGCGATAAAGAGCTGCTAGCGGAAGCCCCCCCCGAGGCGATCATGCAACGAACATCGTTCAAATTTATTTGAAACGGGTAAGTGTGAGCCGCAAAAAGTATATGCCTGCGAATCCCCCGGTCCCGCAGATGAAGAATAAAAGAACCGTATTCATAAGGCGATCTGCGTTTATAGAGACAAAGGGACCTCGTTAGGACAACCCAGTGTAACCACGAAATGTGTAAAAAAAACGCAACATAAACCGAAAACGTTGCGTTTTGCTAAAACCAGCCGCTATCCCCGGCAGCGGACCGGCCGAGCCCTCCGAACGCAGTCTCTGAGCCGTTTACCAAGAGGGCCGCCCGATGTGGTTCTCTGCATCTAGCACCCATAACTAACCCGCATCAGCGATGCGCTGATGCGGGTTTGGTTCGCCACTTACTTTCAGTATCGGCTACTTCTTCTTTTTAATCACCACGATGATGATCACGACCACGCCCACCAGGAGCAAGGCGCCGATGACGATGAGCAGCAGCGTATAATCAATGTATACCCCGCCTTGATTCACCGCCGGGTAATCCTGGGGCATATCAGGATCGCCGGGGGGCATATCGGGATCGAATTCCCCGGGAGGCATGTCGGGATCCTCCGGAGGCGCGTCAGGGTCCCTGGGAGGGGCGTCGGGGTCCGGAGGAGGGGCGTCGGGGTTTTCCGGGGGGGCGTCAGGGTCTCTGGGCGGTGCGTCGGGATCCGGGGGAGGCGCGTCTGGGGGATTGGCGTCCGGATCGGGAGGAGGCGGCGGTGGTGTGGCTGGCGCCGGCGGACTCGTCGGCTGGGGCGTCGCCTGGGGTTTTTGCTCAAACGTTACTTTTTTATAGGTGATATTATTGTTTTTATCGAATAAGAACTCTATGACGATTGTCTGCGTGAAATCCGAATAGCCGACGGTGAGATCGCATGATCCTATTTTCGCCGTGTTTACCTGGACTGTGTTTTTATTTTTAAGCTCCAAATTCAATACGCCCAGCAGTCCGGATTTAGTATTCTTATCTACGATCCCTATTCCTACCATTGTGGTGGCCGGTATGGCGTCCAGGTGAAACTGAACCGTGCCGGTACCATCGGTGGTTTTAGAGTTTTTGCCGAATTGGATCAATACATCACTGTGGCCCGCACCGGTGTGGTCCAAGACCACAAACCGTACATCTACCGTGCCTGTGGCTGCAAACACCGGCGAAGCCGTGAACAATGTGACCAGCAAAATAAGGACAACCGAGAGTATTAGTTTCGCGTTGATTTTTTTCATCAGTACCTCCTATTCATTTCAATGATTGTGGTGCTGTCTGCATGGCAGTTCAGCGTCCCCCCCCGTTCAATTTCCCCTTTTGGAAATGCATGATAAATACTCATACAAAATGATCTTAACAAAGGGAAAAGTGCGATACTATACCCGAAAGTAGTATAGGTTCATTACCCCGAGAGAGGGGACAAGATGACGGTTTTCATTGTTATGGAGGAAAAGCCGCACATCTCAATGATGAGAAGTACGGAAAGGACTGATAGTACGGAAGAGGCTGGTTGCCCGGCCTCTCTTTTGTCACTTTGTCGAATCGAATGCTGCCGTGGTATAATCCTGTATACGGCTCCATGCTCGCTTTTCTGGCAGTCTGACTAAATTTACGATGTGTATATCAAAGGTATGATATGAAAGAATTTGGGCGCACACAGCTATTTGGCATATTGCTGATGTTATCGGTATCGCTGATGCCGGCATTCAACGCAGGTTTTGATAACTGGTGGGTATACGGAGCTACCATCCTATTTTCGATTGCCGCTGTTTATTATGCTTTTACCATGAGAGCGGGCGTCTCCATCCATTTGGGGGCACCGTTCACCTGGTTTATTCTCTTTACCCTATGGGGCGGCATGAGTCTCATATGGTCTATTAGCCCGGTTAGGACAGAGATAGAATTCATCCAGCTTTCTCTCTATGCCCTGATATTTTATTTCGCTGCCGGTTTGGATGAGGCGTGGAAGATAAAGCTTGGCAGAATCGCGATACTGGCCGGTACGATACTGGCGTTCATCGGCATATGTGAGTACATATTTCTGGACGCCGCCCGGATACAGAGTACATTCCCAAATCCAAATCCCTTCGCGATCTATGTCGTGATGCTTTCCCTTCTTGCGCTTGGTTACGCTATCCGGAAAGACGCTGGGATTCTCTGGGTCGGCCCTGTTATCTTACTTACCGCCCTGTTTCTCTCCGGGTCCCGGGGGGGGATGTTTTCAGGGTTCCTTGGACTCCTTCTGATTTTTTACGGCCTGAAGAAACAAAAACTGCGGAAGGCGGTACTGAAAACAGCGGCCTGTATCCTCTTTTCTCTCATACTGACCTTCGGCATCGTCAAAATAGCGCCTTTGGTGCAAGGCAATGCTGCCTCAGGCTCAGTGGATTCATTGGTACGGGCAAGCGGGATATCTTCCTCTATCCGGGGGCGCCTTGAGTTCTGGCGGGTGGCAAAGGATCTGGCACTGACAAAGCCTTTACAGGGGTATGGCCTCGGATCGTATTTCGCGGCGTACAGTACCCGATACGGCGGCAATCAATGGTACTCCCGGTTCGCCCACAATTATTACCTGCAGATCCTATCCGAACTGGGGGTCGTGGGATTCGCTCTCTTATCTGTATTCCTTGTCCTATGCGTCTATTTAGTATTCCGAAAACTACGGAGGCGGGATACGCCTATTTGGCTGCCAGGGGTATTGGGCGCCGTCATCGCGTTTATGCTCCACATCGGTATGGACTTTTCATGGAATTTTCCCGGGGTCACGATTATTTTCTTCGGGATGCTCGGCGCTTCTGTAGGCAGGGAACGAATCCGGTTAAAGGCCAGGGTCTCTATACGTTGTGGACTACAGACAGCCGCGTTCGTATTGGTTGGACTGCTGGCCCTTTGGCAGATCTCTTCCGAGTACTTTGGCAAAACGGGTATCGAATTGGCCGCGAAAAAAGAATACGCTAAGTCCAATGCCTGTTTCCGCACCGCGGAGCGTATAAATCCCAGCAATCATACCTTTTACTACCAGCAGGCCATGAATTACATCCGGATGAATCAAGAAACGCCGGAAAAGCGGTATACAGACGAAGCGGGTACGCTGCTGGGTCAAGCGATCGAGCTCGCCCCTTATCGCTGGGAGTATTACGAAACATACGGGAGATTGCTCCTGGACAGTGGCGAGCCGGAGAGCGCGAAACGGTATTTTGAAAAATCGATGCAATACTCCGCCTACAGGATAGAACCCTATCTGTATCTGGGACTCATCCACATGAGGGAGGGAAATACGGATACAGCAAAAAGTTTTTGGGAAAAAGGGATTTCGTATGCCGACTTCGACCTGCATGCCGCTGAAAGTAAAGATACGGATACGTATATTCAGGTGGCGTTTATGCACTATTGGCTGGCTAGCATTTACGAATCAGAGGGTGATCAAACCAAGGCCGCGCGGCACATGGACGCCGTCAATGAATTGATACAGGAAAGACCGGAAATAGGAGAAGCCTTGGCTGTACTCTCCGGTCAATAATCTACTGTAGAGGTGACGAGGAATTTTCAGTTATCCCGCGCGGGTTGAAAATCGAATTGAGGGAAATTATATTAATATATCATTTTATTTGTATGTAAGATACGGTCTTGCTATACTGTGCCTGAGCTTAACTTAAGTCCGGTTCAGGCCGCATTGTTGATGCTTATGAGAGGGAGACAATTCATATTGGGGACCCAGTTAAGCGTATGCGGGAGGATATCAGCCTCCCGCATTTTTGTATCTCTGCAGTGCCCGGGGTTTACTCAGGGCAGCGCTTCATCACGGTGACACTGCTGTCGGGCTCTGTGATCCGCAGCGTATCACAATCCACGATCTCGTACACGGTTTCCGCGTCGTCCGCCGTCAGGGTCAGCCGGGCCGATGACACGGCGTATTCCCCCTGGCCGAGGGCCTTGCCCGCCGCATCATAGACGAAGTATGCGCCTCCCGGCAGTAGTTCCAGCGTGAATCCCGCGCCCAATTCCTCTTTTTGCTCATCGTCCACGGCCGCGTCGGTGGAGTCTATGACGTCGGAAACCCGCCAGCGGCCGGAAAAGTCCGTCCCGGAAAAATCGATAAAGGGGGAGGGCGTCACGGTAGTGTCCGGAGCCGGGGTGGCGGCCGACAGAGTATCGCCGATGCCTCCGCAGGCGGTTAGTACCAGTAACCCGGCGGCCAGACACACGATCAACATGTTTTTACCAATAGATATCTTCATGATCTAGAACACGCGGTACGCGCAGATAAAATTTCGAGAAAACCATGGTGAGGTACAGCCTCTTCTGACGACCTGTCCATTGCTGCTGGAGGCGTCGATAATAGTCCCGCCGCCCGCGTAGATGGCCACGTGGCCGTTGTATACCACGATATCACCCCGCTGCATATCCGCCATGCTGCTGATCCTGGTGTATTTGGTGCAGGAGGCCCACGCCCCCGAGGTCATATAACCCTGACTGACGCCCACCTGGCTGAGACAATAGTAGACGAAACCCGAGCAGTCGAAGGCGTCGGGTCCCTTCGCGGTACGCACGTACCGGCACCCCAGTTTGGATTCGGCCACGGCGATCAGCGACTCCACATTCGCCCCCGATACGGAGGCCGGCTGACCGGGTGAGTCAGGGGCGGCGGTCTCGCCCCGCGATACCATCTGGGGCTGGTACTTCTTGGCACCGGCGGAGGTCAGTACGTTCATGGTCTGGCTGCCTATCTTGCCGTCGGAGATGAGACCGTTTGCTGCTTGAAATTTCCGTACGGCAGCGTCGGTCAGTTCCCCATAGTACCCCGTGACCCTGCTCATATATCCGAGCTTCTGTAAGCGTTCCTGGACCCTGGTGACGTCTTCGCCCTCCGCTCCTATGCCAAGGGCGTTGCCCTGGGCGTCCGCGGACATCAGCATCTCTTGGGTAGTGGGTCCGATATTGCCGTCCACGATGAGGCCGTTGCTTTCCTGAAACCGCCGGACCGCGGCCTTGGTATCCTTGCCGAACGTACCGTCTGGCGTGGTGGTCAGATACCCGAGCTCTTTCAGCCGCTGCTGGCAGGACTCGATCTCGGGGCTCTGCTCCCCGTAGGAATACATATTGGGCACGGCGTCCTGGGCGTAGAGCATCTCCCTGGTGGCCTGATCCACCGCGCCGTCTTCGTGTAGACCGTTGAGTTTCTGAAATTTAGTCACAGCGGCTTGGATCCCGCTATCGAAATAATCCGTGACCTCCCCGACATAGCCGAGCTCGTACAACCGCTGTGTAAGCTCCTGGACATCCGCCCCTTTAGCCTCCATGGCGATGGTGTACGCCTGGGCCTTACCAGACAGGAGCAGGTCATAGGTCCGCTGGTCCACCGTGCCTGACGGGGAAAGTCCGTTCTGCGCCTGAAAATGGGCCACAGCCGTTTTGGTCGTCTCTTCATACACCGTGCCGGGTTGGTCCGCGTCAAGGTAATACAGCTCGCCGAGGCGTGCCTGTATATCCGAGACCACGGCGGCCTGTGTCCCCTCCGCGATGGATACCGGCCCATAGACCGGCATCGCCAGTGATACCCTGGATTGGGGCATCACGGAGACGGCGGGAGTGATTTCGTTGGTCGTGCTGTCCGTTGCCAGGTCTTCTTCCCCGGAATAGGTGGGCGTGCCCCATAAAGATGCGACGAGTACCAGAGCCAGGACGGCGACAGCCGTGGTCCCCGCCACGGCGGCCAGTGTCTTAATAGGCACGCGCCGCAGCCACAGGAGAGGCTGTCTGAATACCCGGACGATCATCCGGCGTGTCTTTTCCAGTTGCTTGTTCATTCCTTTGCCCTTCGGTCCCGATGATTACAGGACGGCAGTCCGCCCATTTGTGCTGTCTTAATTGTATCCCAGAAAAATGAAACATGCAATACTTCTGTAATAAATCTGTAAAATAAATGTTTTATATTCATAATAATTTGATATATATATAGCCGGGAGAGCCCCGGCTGGAAGAATCGCCTGTATACGACAGGTATATCGACGGCTTTTTATCCACATATTATATATCTGTTTCGGCCTGGGCGCCCTCCCCGTACAGCGCGTGGTTGTTCTTGCCCGACTGTTTGATCGTGTACATGGCGTAATCGGCCTTCTGGATAAGGGAATCGATGTCCTCGGAGTCCTCGGGATAGACCGAGACGCCCAGGCTCAGGGTGATCAAGATCCGGTGCCCGTCGATGAAGAAGGGTTTTCGCAGGGTCTGTACGATCCGCTGGGCACAGCCGGATATCTCGGAGCGGCGGCCGGTATCCGTGAGGATGATCACGAATTCATCCCCGCCGAACCGGGCCAATAAATCACCGGCCCTCTCCCCGCCGTTGCGGATTGAGTTATTGAGCCGTCCGGCCACCTGCTGCAGCAACACGTCGCCGATCAGATGCCCGTAGGTGTCATTGACGTATTTGAAGTCATCGATGTCGATGAAGAACACCGCGTACCGTTTATCCGGGCCGTCCTTCAGTACCGTGGATTTCAGCGCTTTATTCAGTCCCAGCCTGTTGTAGATGCCGGTGAGCTGGTCATACCCCGCCTTTTTGTGGGCTTCTTCTTCGGACTGCTTGATCTCGTCATATCCTTTTTTCAGCGCGCGGATCGCCTGCTTCAGCTTCAGTTCCTTCCGCGCGTGGGAGGATATGTCCGTGATCTGGACCAGAGCGTAGTTGTCTTCATCATCGGTCAGGGAAGAGACTTCCATGTTCTGCCGGACCTCATCGGGGTTTTGGCAGTTTGCCGGGAGGACAAAGGATTTGTGTATGGCGGCGGAGCAGAACCGGCTCTGCCCCGTGGCGAAGACGCTATGAAGTATGTCCACGTACCGCTTCTCCCGGAATTTGGGGCACAGGCTGCCGATCGCCCGGCCGAGGGCGGCGTCTTGCTGGATACCGCTCATATTGCCTATGCTGGTATTCCAAAAGACCACGTGATGATCCCGGTCCACGATGGCGAGGCCGGTGTTGACCTTTTCCAGCGCCTCTCTAAACATGGATATCACGCAGCATGTCGTCTATTTTGCCGACCAGCATGTCAAAGGAATCCGGCGCCAGCGCGATCAGCACGATGCCCCGCACCTGGCTGTTGGTCAGGAAAAACGATGTGTAGAGAACCAGTACCTTCGCGTCCTCCTGTGTGTCGTGTCTATCCCATAACTCGATGGAGGAGCCCACCTCCAGGCTGGTGTACTCCAGCCTGACCTCCATGATATTGCCCAGTTTGCCCAGGAGGGAATTGAGTATAATATTGCAGATCTCCTTGATCACATCCGCGTATTCCTCGGAGAGGACGTCGGTCTCTTCCGTCTCGTCGGCGCCCAGGCAGACATTGACCAGGCTGCTCGCCTTGTCCCGGGGAATCACCACAGCCGCGCTGCCGCAAAACTGCCCGGTAAAGCTGATCTTGGTGGCGATGGCGTCGGTGATGTCCGTCATCTGCTGGTGCTTCAGCAGGTCATAATCAACCGTACCGCCCCCCATTAGCTCTAGTTCCGGGACCGACAGGATCACCTTCTGGCTGACCATCTCGGAGAGAATATTGGCCGCCGCGCCGATCTGGATATTCAGTATCTCAGTGAGGGCGTCTTTTTGGATACTCGTAAGCATTAGACTGTCTCCACTACTTCGCAGAGCTTCGTTATATTCTCATCGTTCAGAGGCTTATTGATGAAGCACTGTACGCCAAGGGACTCGATCTCCTCCCGGACAGCCTTCTGGATATCGCAGGACAACACCACGATCCTGCACGCGGTATCGATCTCCCGGACCATGGAGATCAGCTTTTGCCCGGTAATACCCGGCATCAGCAGGTCGGTGACCATCATATCAGGCTTTTCGGAAAGAAACATGTCGTAGGCGGCATCTCCGGATGAGGCCAGTATATATTCGGCCCCAGGGTATTTCTGATGAATTTGTTTCTTGGTGTATTGCTGCGCGAACAGCGAATCGTCCACAATCATGATTTTCATACATAATCCCCCTTATATGTTATATCGGTCAGTATCCTTATAGTATTTAGTGCGAAAACCCAGATTATTTTTGACTTCTATCCGTTTCTGCCACATACTGTTTGTAGTGTGTGCCTTGGGAGGAGTATCGCATGAGACATCCAAAACGCTTTACAAGGATCGCCTGGATAGCGGTCATCGTCCTGGCCGTGCTGGCAGGGGTATTCTATGTCTATACCCTGGATTATTACAGGGCGGAGGACATCGCGGTCGAGACCCTTGCCTCGGATCCGGGCCGGATCGAGAGACAGGATCGCATGACGGTGTTTCACCCGCCCGAGGGGGCGGATACCGGGGCGGGTCTGATCTTCTACCCCGGGGGCAAGGTGGAGGATATCGCCTACGCGCCGCTCCTTATGCGTATCGCCCGGCAGGGGATCACCTGCGTGCTGATCAAGATGCCTTTCAATCTGGCGGTATTTGATATCGATGCCGCCGATATGGTGTATGACAGGTTTCCGGAGATAGGAGACTGGTATCTGGCGGGGCATTCCCTGGGGGGCGCCATGGCGAGCAGTTATTGCGGCAGCCACGGCGACGCGCTTCGTGGCCTGATCCTGCTGGGCGCCTATCCCGTCAACGACGCCGGCATTTCCACCCTGGCCGTCTACGGCAGCGAAGATGTGAATCTGGATAGATCCAAATTCGCGGATACCCCGGACCAGATCGAGATAGCGGGGGGCAACCACGCGTTCTTCGGCAATTACGGGGAACAGAAGGGTGACGGCACGGCCTCGATCACCAGGGAGGAGCAGCAGCGTGTCACGGCGGAGGCGGTGACGGCGTTCATCCTGGGGAAATCCTGAATCTCATTCTACTTACACGCAAAAAAACAGCATGCGGTACCGCATGCTGTTTTTTTTGCTGTGGCGTTATTGAATTCCGATACTGCTGAACCAGTCCAGCGCCTCTTTCTCATCCTTGAAATGCTCGGTGACCATTCCATCCCCGGCCGATTGATGATGGCGGCTGGTTTTCTGCTTCATGGCGGCTGTCCTTCCGTCAAGGAACGCAAGGGCGGAACAATTGTTTTTATCCAAAACAACATGCAGGTTCACAAAGGCTTCGCTTGTATCCTTGCTGATGATCGGATCCAATTTTGTCGGGTCCGCGATATAGCCCCATTTGCCGGGTTTTAGCTTCTTGCTCATCGCGACCAAGGCGTTGGCCAGTTCTTCGACGTCCTGCGGGCTCAGCTGCCCCCATGCCAGTGATTTTACCGCATTTCTCCCAGGTACGATCTCCACTTGAAACTTGTCGTTTTTAATCATGTGTTGTCCTCCTTTTGATGTATCTGATCCAATAGAACGCGTTCTATTGGACATTGCATTCGATCTTGTCAATTATGCTGTTTGAGATGTTTGAGATCTCGGAGAGCCTGTCCACGATGTCGCGGATCCCGTCGGCGCTGTCGCCGGAGCCCTGGGCGATCTGGTCCATGCTCTGCATCAGCGTCCGAATCGAGTCCAGCAGCGTTTGGGAGGTGGTGCTGAAATCCGAAAAGATGGCGTTGATATCCGAGGTATCCCGGCTGTAATTGTCCGCCACCTCCATCATGAAGGTATAGTCCTTATTGACGTCGTTGGAGACAAACTCCAATAGCTTGTTGGAACTGCCTGTGAGATTGGTTACGGCGGTTATTACGTTTTCGGCGATGCCTTGAATTTCGGAGATGGCCTTTTCCGATTTTTCCGCGAGTTTCTTGATCTCATCCGCCACCACGGCGAATCCTTTTCCGGCCGATCCCGCCCTGGCTGCTTCGATGGCGGCGTTGACCGCCAGCAGATTGGTCTGCCGGTTTACTTCGTTGATGGATTTGGACAATACGGTAATCTGCTGGACGACTTGAGAGGCCTCGATAGCCTTTTCTAATTCCTCTTTTGTTTCATCGAATACCGCGGCCGTTTTGTCCAATGCCTCGGACACGCTCTGCTTCATCTCATCGGCGCTGGTCTTGATATCATTTGTTTTTGCGTGCCCGTCCTGGGCCTTATCAGCAATATCCTGGATCGAATCCGCGATATCCAGTGATGTGCCGGCGGCATTGTCGGATATGGTGGAAGTCTCCTCTGTTGTGGCGGACAATTGCTCCGTCGCCGCCGCTATTTCCTGAATTAGCGTGTTCAGTTTCCGCATCCTGTCACTTGCGTTGTCGACAGATAGCTGCATATGGTCCGTCATGCTGCCCCCCCCAGTAATGTAACAAATACGGTCAACAGGCCTGCTATCTCCCGCAGACCACGCTGCCATGTATACCATGAAAAAGATAACCAGAAATACACATTGTCAAACAAAATTTCATAATAAACCGCATTTCATCGCATCATTCTTATAATTAAAGTACATCTTCCGTTTTGTTTTCTATGATATACTTACGCTAGATAGTCTTTTCCGGGAGGTATGTGTGATGAGACGGGTCATATCGATCGCGGTCATACTGAGTATGGGTGCCCTGCTCTGCATAGCGGGCTGCCGGGAGGCGGAAGCCCCGGTTTCCCCCAGTCCCACTCCTGTCCGGGCAGAAGCTACCCCCGTACCGACACCCGCGCCAACCCCCACCCCCGAACCGGTGAAGGGGGCCTATGAGACGGGGGAGTACAGAAACGTTTTCGCCGAATGCGGCTATGCCGAAGAAGACATCCAAGCTAAGATCGATGAGGCATGGGAGGCCCTATTCTACGGGGACGACAATACCCGGATCTATTTTGAGAGCGGAGACGACGAGGCGTACATCATGGATATCGGCAATAACGATATCCGCAGCGAGGGCATGTCCTACGGGATGATGATGTGCGTCCAATTGGATAAAAAGGCCGAGTTCGACAAGCTGTGGAAATGGGCCAAGACCCATATGCAGCAGACCGAGGGACCCAACGCCGGGTATTTCGCCTGGTCCATGAACCCCAACGGCACCCCCAACGACACCGGCCCCGCCCCCGACGGGGAGGAGTATTTCGCCATGGCGCTGTTCTTCGCCTCCCACCGGTGGGGGGACGCCGACGCCCCCTTTGATTACAGCGAGCAGGCCAGGGCCATATTGCGCGAGGCCCTCCACAAGCCCGATGTAGCGGGACAGGGTCGGCGGATGTGGGATACGGACAACAAGCTGATCCGGTTCGTCCCCGGCGCCGACATTACCGATCCGTCCTACCACCTGCCCCATTTCTATGAATTGTTCGCCCTCTGGGCCGATCCCGGGGACTCGGAATTCTGGAAGGAAGCCGCCAGCGCCAGCCGCGAGTTTCTCCACACCACCTGCGACCCCGATACCGGCCTCGCCCCCGATTACGCGGGATTCGGCGGGTGGCCCATCCCCACCAACGGCCACGACAAGTTCAAGGAAGACGCGTTTAGGGTGGCGGGCAATATCGGCCTCGACTACGCGTGGTTCGCCGCAGACCCCTGGCAGGTGGAGGAGGCCAATCGTATCCAGGCGTTCTTCGTCAGCGAGGGGATCGGGCGGCACTACAGCAATTACAAGATCGACGGCACCCCCATCGAGAGCACCCACTACCAGTCCACCGGTCTCGTCGCCATGAACGCCATGGCCTCCCTGGCCGCCGACGGTCCCGATGTCCAGACCATGGTGGACGATCTGTGGCGCAGGGGTCCGGGCACCGGGCAGTGGCGGTACTACGATGATTGTCTGTATATGTTCGCGCTGCTGGGGCTGAGCGGGAATTATAGGATCTGGTAAGTAAGCGCCACCCCAGTTGTCACCATCCCCTTATCAGTGATACTTGATACTGACACCATAGACAGAAGGGTATCCCATGCGCAATCCCAGACACACCTCACAAAAATATCCGCCCCCTTGCCCCGCCTGCGGCTCTGATGACACCGTCCCTATCGTATATGGCCTTCCCACCCCCGAGACCGTCAGGAAGGCCGATGCGGGCCAATGCGTATTGGGGGGCTGCTGCAGGTCCGGCGATGATCCTAGGCGGTATTGCCGGGACTGCGGCCACAGCTATTAAGCCTGCCGACCCGCACTACATTTCATTAACACGTTCCCCCTACCCGTTCGGGTAGGTTTTTATTACAACCGCGTTACACATTTATAGTATTTCCATAACTTACTTGAATAATGGGGTTTTCCGGACCATAATGAACACATGTCGTCAGGCAAATACCCATCTAAAGGAGTGCCACATGCGTAAAATAGCTGTCATACTCATCGTGATCCTGGCTGCGGCTGTGCTGCTCAACGGATGCATATACGTCGGTTCACAGAAACCCAAAAACCGGGAAATGATACAGCCCAAAGAACCCCCCGCAGAAGAACCGCCCCCGCCGGGAGAGGCGCCGCCGGAAGAGCCGCCGCCTGAGGAACCGCCTCCGCCGGGGGAGGCGCCGCCCGAAGAACCGCCGCCCGAAGAACCGCCGCCGGAGGAACCCCCTCCGGAAGGCCCTGCAAATATAGGCGAGCAAATCTATATTGAGGGGGAAGTCGTTTCGATCAACAATGATATCTATACCGTCCAGCCGCCGGAAGGCAGTCAATACAGGCTCCGCTGGTCCGTGAAGACAGCTTTTGACCCGGGCGTCACCAATCATATCGTAGACGTGACCAACTATATCGCCGTCGATGCCGTTGTGGAGGAGGAGGGTCAGGCCGAGATGACATATATCTATATGAACGATACCCCTTGACGAGCAATACGGAATCAACAGGAGGGGAGCATACATGCTCCCTTTTTTTATATCCCCTAGTTCAACTCCAAACTCGTCGCGATATAGTACGAAAACCCGTTTTCCTCGCAGTAGGCCGCGATATCCGGCTGTACCTGCGCGGGATCGGAGGCGTATTCCAGCAGGTAGACAGAGAGACCAGCCCCTCTGCATTGGCTTACGTACTCCTGATAATACTGCGTATCCTCCGCGTTCTGCGATACATAGGTGCCCGTGTCAAAATCAATGGACGTGAACACCTCTTCCTGGTTGACCCCTGCGACCAATTCCCCCTGGCCGTTGGCGATCAGCTCCCGGACAAACGTATCCCCGCCGTTGATGATCAGGGGCTTGCCCAGACCGATGAGTCCCGTGAGTATGGCGGTGAGCCCCCGGTAAATTTCCGGGGTATGATACATATAGTACACATCGGTATTGTCGAGGAAAAACCCGTCCACTCCCTTCGCGGCCAGGTCCGCCGCCAGGGTATTGACGGTGAAATCCTGCCAGGCCGGGTTGGACACATCCATCCAGCGCTCATCGGGCCAGTCGTCGTAGGGTCCCAGGGTGGCGCGCTTGAATTGATCATAATACCCCCTGAATTCCTCCACCGCGCCCACATTGAGATAGGAGTAGACACGCTGTCCCGCGCTGTGCATGGATTGGATCTCTTCCGTTGAGAAATACGCGGCGTCGATCACCACGGTATCGTAGCCCTGGAGCCGGGCCATGTCCTGTGGATCGAGCCCGATAAATACCCCATAAGACCCTGAAGAGGGCCGAGGTGCGGGAGTGGGTGCCGGAGTAGGCGCCGGGGTTGGCGTGGGCGTCGGTGCGGGAGTGGGCGTCGGAGTGGGAGTGGGCGTCGGCGTGGGTACTGGTGTTGGCGTAGGTGTCGGCGCGCGGGACGGCGCCGCCGCTGCCTCCGGGATGGGGGTTTTCGCCTGCTGATCATGTTTCCCCCCGCACCCGGACAGCATGGCGGCGCACAGCGCCAGGGCCCATCCTATGGATAGTATCCGTTTCCACATCGCGAATCGCATTACGCTGACCTCCTGACAACGGTTGCATACTGTATACCACGAAAAACTGTCTATGTAACATCAAAGGCCCATCATTTGCCATTCCCCCCGTATCCATGATACCCTATATATAGGGTGATGGTCACACCGGACTCCGCCCGCACATCCGTCGTATTATCCGTTTTGATTTTTCGGGCATACTTAACCTGAAGTTAACAGGGAAGCCGTTTCACGCGGGTTGAACGGTGTTATTTATATATTAGGAAAGCAACATATTTACATACATAGCTAGATCTCATGAAAGGAGAGAGCACAATGAAACTCAATGGAAAGACATTTGTCATCACAGGAGCCGGCGGCGGCGTGGGCCGCGAACTGGTACTGAAGGTATTGGATAGAGGCGGACGGGTCGCCGCGGTGGATATCAATGAGGAGGCCCTGAAAGCGACCGCCGAAGCCGCGGACAACAGCGACCGGCTATCCCTGCACAAGGTGGATATCACCGATCCCGACGCGGTGAACGACCTGGCCGACGAGGTGACCGCCATCCACGGCCATGTGGACGGTCTCATCAATAACGCCGGGATCATACAGCCCTTCATCCCCATCAACGATCTGGACCTGGCCAAGATTCACCAGGTGATGGACGTCAATTTCTACGGGACCGTGTATATGGTCAAGGCGTTTCTGCCCCTTCTCCTGGATAGGCCCGAGGCGCATATCGCCAACATATCCAGCATGGGAGGCTTTCTGCCGGTACCCGGACAGACGGCCTACGGCGCGTCCAAGGCGGCTGTCACCATGTTGAGCGACGGGCTCTTCGCGGAGCTCTCCGACACCAATGTAGGAGTGTCCGTCCTGCTGCCCGGCGGCATGGCCACCGATATCGCGGAGAACTCCGGGGTGGAGGTATCCGGGGGCGCCGAGGATTCCAGTATGGCCAAGATGATGCTCGGGGCCGGCGAAGCGGCGGACCTGATCCTAAAGGCCATCGAGAAGAATAAGCGCAAGGTCTATATCGGAAAGGACAGTAAGACCATGCACACCCTGTATTCCGTGGCCCCCAAGGCGGCCATCCGCATGATCAAGAAGGCCATGAGCTAAAACAACGGCCCCTTGCTGACAAGGGAGTCCGTTCCCATATACAAGCGGGAGGCCCAGGGCCTCCCGTTCTTTCTATCTGTCCGGCGCCGCCTGCGGGATTATATCGGCCGCCATTTCCTACCATGGTCTCATTGCCATATCCATGGTAAACTAGGGGTACACCATACAATAGAAAAGGACGGCATCGGAGATGAGACGCATGATACCCGCTCTGCGGGCGCTATTGGCATTGGCAGTATTGATACTAGTGGGGGAGATATTGTTCCGCGGTGTATTGGCCCCGGCCCTGGGGATCACCATCGTCAATACCCCCGATTTCACCCAGTGGCCCGAGATGCTCTACCTGGGGGCCCTGCTGCCCGTCGTGATGGCGGGCATCTCCCTTTTGCTGTTCCGCTTTCTTGACCGCCGCCCTCTATCCGAGTTTGGATTGAAGATGAATAAAGGGTCTCTGAAGGTCGCCCTCTGGGGGATGGCGCTGATGATACTGGGATTCGTGCTCTTTATCGGCATCACCCAGTACCTGGGCATCGGCCGGTACACCCTCGCGAGAGCCACGGCCGGACGGTTTGTGCTCACCGCCGTGGTGACCTATATCGGGGTCGGCGTATGGGAGGAGTTCTTCTTCCGCGGGTATCTGTACAATACCCTCACCGATTACGGAAAGCCCGCGGCCTATATCGTGTCTATACTGGTGTTCGCATTCATTCATTTCAGCGAGGAGAGCCTGGAGCTATCTAGGGTCCTGGACCTGCTGCTGGTCTCCTTCATGCTCACCTATGTCTATGACCGCACCGGCTCCATCTGGCCCGGGGTCATCCTCCACGGGGCCTGGGACCTATTCAATATGCTGCTCATCGGCAATCTGCCCCGGACATCCCTGCTGCTGGCCTTCGGCGATCTCAATATGCCGGACCGCTGGCTCAGCATCGCCCTTAACGCCGCGCTGATCGTCCTGACCTGGATCATCTGCCGGGGGAAGCGTACCCGCCGCAGGACCAAGGTCATACGAAACTTTATGTGACAGAGACAGCGGAATTGGGGATCCTCCGGGGTTCCTGATTTGGTAATGATTGTAATACCGTGATATGATGGACAACAGGAGGTGTCCCATGAGACGTATTATTCGGGCATTGCCGCGTGTGCTCCTGTTCTTTGCCATACTGGCGCTGATCCTGGTCGGTGGACAAAAGCTAAAGCAGTACGGGTCGGAGAACTTCCAGATGATCTGGGCTCTTCTGTGGTTGTTTTTCTCGCCCATCAGTATGGCGGCGTTTCTGCTCTTCGATCATATCCGCGCCTGGTTTGGAAAGGGTAAGCTTCGCGTTGACGCCGGCTATCTGGTCATATCGGCGGTCCTTCTCGCCATGTTTTTTCCGCCCATTTCCCGCCTATGTTCGTTTTACGTCTGGGTTGGTTCGAATTTCATGTTTGCCGCATTCATTTTCTGGATCTGCCTGATCAAGGCGTTTCGCAGGGAAGCGGCGGAATAGGGCAGGCCTGGACCTCGACGATTGCGGGATTGTGTGGTATAATTTAGGAAAATTATGTGGGTAATGATGGCGTTCAGAAAAAAATCTAATAGCGTGTTGATCTTTATGCATACCATTACATAGAAAGCAGGCACTACTATGCAGCGAGATCGCATCAGTATATTGATCGCTGACGACAACAAAGACTTCGTGACACTGCTCTGTTCATGTCTATCCATGCACTCCGATATGGAGGTCGCGGGCGTCGCCCGCAATGGCGCTGAAGTACTCAGCCAGATCGAGCGGTTCCATCCTGACGTACTGCTCCTGGACCTCGTGATGCCTTCCATGGACGGCCTGGAAGTGCTGTCCCAGCTCCATGTATCAAAGGAGAAGGGTCCAGCCGTATTTGTCCTGTCCGGCATCAGCAGCGAGCAGATCATCCGGCGTACCAAGGAATTGGGTGCCGTTTTTTATTTTATCAAACCCTGCAATACCGAGGTCATTGTCGAAAAAATCCGCTCTGTCATGACCGGGACCGATGAAAAAGCTGTCAACTGAAATTGAAGTCCAGGTCCGAAAACTCCATCTGAATCCGTTTATTCAGCCCCATGCCGCTCTCGATCACGCACTGGGGCTGTATCTCCATGGGCAGGATGGGCAGCTCCACGATAAACTCCGTCCCTTCTCCGTAGGTACTCTCAAAGGTAATCGTTCCCTCCAAAAGCTCCACCAGGGACTTGGTCAGCGCCAGCCCGATCCCGCAGCCGTCGCTGGACCGGGTGAGCGACGTGTCCACCTGCATGAACCGATTGAATATGATCTGCTGCTTGTCCTCGGGTATCCCCTCACCGGTATCCGCCACCGATACGCGCACGGTATCCTCCGATACCAGGCACCCCACATGGATGCTGCCTCCGGCCCGTGTGTGCTTGATGGCGTTACTGAGCAGGTTGAGCATGATCCGCTCCAGGATAAACCCGTCGGTGGACATGTATGTCTCCTGTGCGTTGCAGGCAAATGTCAGTGTCAGATCCTTTTGATTGACATAATACTCCGTAGACCGGGTGAGGTCCCGGAGGATATGCACGATATCCACATGCTCCCAATTGGGGGCCATAAACCCCGCGTCCAGCTTGGTGATGTCCAAGAGATTGGCCACCAGCCTGCTCAGCCGGTAGGCGTTCAGCTTCATGATCCCCAGATGCCTGGCGATATCCGGGTGTTCCTTGGCGCTTTGTTCCATCAGCTCCATCCCCATGGTGAGCACCGCGATGGGCGTCTTGAATTCATGGGATATATTGATGAAGAAATCCGTGATGAGCCTGTTCTTCTGCGCGAGATCATCCGCCTGTTCTCTGAGGGCGGTCTCCATCTCCTTGCGCTCGGTGATATCCTGGGCCACCCCGATGATGCCGATCACCCGGCCCTCGCTGTCCCGCCAGGGGGTTTTGGTGGTCAGAAATGTCCGCACACCGGCTGGCGTGGTTACGGCTTCCTCAAAATCGTGAACCGTGCTCGACTTTAGCACGCGCCGATCATTTTCCATGAGCATGCATGCTTTTTCCTGATCTTTGTACAGTTCCAGCTTTGTCTTGCCCAGTATATCGTGGATCGGCCGGCCCACGGTCTTGGCCAGGGCCGAATTGCACATGATGAACCGGCCACGGCAGTCTTTGAGAAAGACCGGATTGTCGATTCCCTCTATGATGTCTTGGAGAAGGGATTTGCTGGATATCAGGGATCCATTGCTGCTCCCATGTTGAAGATCGGCGCCGATGCAGCCGGTACAGATCTCCCCCGATGTGTTCCTGAAAGGAAACCGGACGGTATGCCAGAAAAAATCTCCCATCACATCGGCAATGGGGACGCCTTCCTGTTTCGCCTTTCGCCACACGTTCGCCATGGCGAACCACGCGAAACCCGCTCCCGTGTACTGGGCGGCCCTCCCGGCCCAGCCCAGGGGCGTACCCGCGCCCTTTGCCAGGCTGACGGCGAAGAGTCCCAGGGCAATCATCAATAACGAAAGGGAATACCAGTAGAGGTGGGGGGACCCAAGCTCCCGGAACTTGCCTGCAATGGCCACCGACGCGCTGAAATACAGTACGATGGCGGACCACAGTACGATATCCCGGATACTGGTGGAGCCGCGGGCGTCAAAGAAAATAGGGGTGAGTCCTCTGACCGCCGCCAGCGTGAGTGCCGCCACAAAAACCAGCGTCGCTGAAAAGGCCAGTATCAGATTGCTCTTTGGGGATAAGACGCGGCATGGCATGGGATTTTGGGTAAGCTGGGACGCCCACAGATGGCATCCGCCTCCCACGAGAGCGCAGGTATTGTACACCGTGATGGAGACATTGGCCGAAAGGGGCAGAAACCGCAGGATACCCGTGGAGACAGACCCCAGGCCGAATACCAGCATCCCGCATGCAAGCAAAAGCGCCCCGGTCCTATTGTCCTCGAGATAGGTCCGGGCGGATATGGCCGCCACGATGAGGGGCGCCACGCCGGTAAACAGCGTGTTCATGACCAGCAAGACCGTTTGGTTCTCGTAGGCTTTATCAATATTCAATACCAATAAAGATAAGATAAGTGCGACGAAAAAAAGGACGACAGTATTCCCCAAAGCCCTGGGATGTCCCATCTTTAGCAACCCCCCCGGATGTAAAAATGCACAAGCATTATTGTACCGGAAAATACTGGCTTGTTCAATACCATTCGCTCCCCATAATAGGACAGGGTTTTCCATTTTTCATCACCGCTGTCTATGATATACTGTGTACACATTCCGCTTCAGGAGGTTTCCTTGACCCGCAGAAGGACTATTTTCGCGATAGGGGCCGTGCTCATCGCCGCCCTTGTGATCGTTTCGCTGACCCGTATTCCCGCAGCCAAGGACACCGCTTGGACCGAAGAGCTTGGGTACAGGGAGGACGAGCTATACCCCCTGACCTTCCACGGGACGGGGACGCGCGGCTGCCCCGAGATACCCATCGGGATCGGGGGAGAGACATTCCCCTTTCTATTCGATACCGGGTGCGGGGGCGGTTTCGCCGTCACCACAGAGCTAGCCGACGCCATCGAGTATACGACCCTCGGACGCGTGGAGGAACTAAACCGGGACGGCTTCCATAGGGGATGGTCCGATCGGATCTCGATCGGCTCCATCGATGTCTGCGGCGAGACGTTTGCCGATATCGAGACCACGATGCTGGACTGGCGCATGACCTCCTCCCGTCCTTACCGGGGTCTCATCGGCCTCGCCTATTTTCAGGGCCGTACCGTTACGCTGGACTATCGCAGCAAAAAAGCCGCCGTCAGCCCCCGCCCCATCGACTACGATGCCCTGGGTCCGGACTACGCGGTGCTGCCCCTGCTGGCCTCGTCGGAAGCGGGCCAACGGTACCTGCCCTTTTTCCAGGGGGAGTACGAGGGGGCGCCCGTCTGCGTCTACCTCGACACCGGCAAGAACTACTCCTACGTCCACGACCCAGAGGCCCCGCCCGTGGGGCCGGGGCTCGACGCCCGGGATACGGCGGATATCTCCGTCGGGGGGATGGAGCTTACGCTGCGCCGCGTCGCGCGTGCCGATCTCGCCCAGGCGGAGGGGCTTCCCTATGTAACCGCCATCGAGCTCAACAGCGACCAGCTATGGGAGCAGGATCTCATCGTCACATTTGATCTCATCGAGGGCAACATCCTCTTCCGAAAACGGTAAGATACCCCGCCTAAGGAGCGGCGCCGGTTTCTAGCCGCTCTCTGTGCCTGCCAAAAAAGTCAGGGCGCAAGTCTGATCTCCTAAACAGCGAAACACAAAGCGATAGCGTTTGGAAAATCCTAACTTAATTGGTCGTGAAATACACAGTCGTTAACCAAATTCATTTTTCGATAAAACGCTTATATACCGGGGTTTTCATGCTTCATCCGGGGCATCGGCCATACTATTGCCGCGGCTTATAACCAGATGCTGCGAAGTATTTTTGAACGATGTTCGTTTAACAACTTCTTCCAATCGGGGCCGCAATTTTGTACGGCGATATATCAGCATACTAAACCGATACGAAAGAAAAAGAAACACAGCAAATGATATGAATATGCTGAGCCAAAGCCGCGCCCCGGATGCGTAAGGCCCCGCTTTTCTGTTTCCGCTCTGCATCATACAATTCCGTCGCGGGAAAAATAAAAGCAAAAGCCGAAAGAGAGTCCCCCCGTGAACCAATCCGGACAGCGCATGCCATATACTCGACGCAAAAGAGCCTATGTCAGCATCTGGGGCACCACCCAGATGCACCTGCGCAGTCCCTTTATCGTGGCCCTGTGGTCCGCCATATTCCCGGGGCTCGGGCACCTGCTGCTTTCTAAGTACATCCGGGGATTCATCCTCTTCATATGGGAAATCGTCATCAATCTCGCCTCTCATCTGAACCTCGCCATCTTCTATACGTTTTTGGGTCGTTTCGAGGAGGCCAAGATGGTGGTGGACACCCGCTGGCTGCTGCTCTACATCCCCACCTACCTCTTCGCATTTTGGGACAGCTACCGCACCGCCGTGGATCTGAATAACCATTTTATCCTGGCCGCCCGGGAAGACGCCCCCGTCCAGCCTTTCGTAATGCATGCCCTGGGGATCAATTACCTTGACAGGAGCTCTCCCTGGGTGGCCTTTTTTTGGTCGTTGATCTCCCCTGGGGTGGGGCAGTTGATCATTCACCGCATCGTGGTCGCCTTCTTCCTGCTGGCGGGCTGGATCGTTGTCGTGTATTTCTCCCGGGCGCTCCCCGCCATCCACTTTACCCTCCAGGGGCAGTTCGATATGGCCCGCAACGTGGTCAACCCCCAGTGGCTATTAAATCTCCCCTCCGTCTATTTCTTCGCCATGTACGACGCCTATGTCAATACCGTGGAGAGCAACAAGCTATTTGAGTGGGAGCAGTCCAAATTCCTAAAACGTGCCTATCAGGACCATTCATTCCCCATGCCCGTAGGAAAGGAAGGTAAGCATATGTATATCGTGTCCAATTTCGAGCACACCATCAAGCTCGAGACGGCCATGACAGCCATCGAAATGAAGGGGGTGCCCAGGGAAAACATCCTGGCGGTCCCCCTGGACAAACGCAGCGAGGACCGGATGCTCTTTGACCGGATGCACTCCTCCGACAGCCTCAGCATGCTGGATCTGCCCATGATCACCACTTCCATATTCGCTCTGTTCGGGCTCATCTACGGGTTCATACTGGACTGGGGGCCCATCGTATGGGCCCTGATCGGCACACTGTTTGGGTTCTGCGTGGGGCTC
>Ga0207721_100127_pt1 | contig 49065 bp, 59 predicted proteins | sample TtaePargueraPR_3_FD_187756 | JGI IMG/M metagenome (GOLD analysis project Ga0207721, IMG submission 187756) | Aerobic enrichment media microbial communities from Bioluminiscent Bay, La Parguera, Puerto Rico - Tt and P2 (1) (SPAdes) | ecosystem: Environmental > Aquatic > Marine > Unclassified ...
CAAACTCTCAAATTAAAAGTTTTTTATCCTCGCTTAAACACTAGCTGTTCGCTATTACTGTTACTTGATCTCTCAAGAATTGTTTGGTATAACTTGGTTTACTTCACTATTCAATTATCAAATGTTCACTTGGTATTTTTTACTGTTTCGCTGTTTTTGTCAGCGAAGACTATAATATCATATCTCTTCGTCTGTGTCAACAACTTTTTTTAATTTCTTTTTTAAATGTTCCTTTGTCGCCATATCTGACGCCTTTTGTCTGTGCGTCTCGCTTAAGCAACGAAATGTATTATAGCACCTCTTCTTTATAAAAGTCAATAGTTTTTTACAAAAAGTTTTCTTAATCTTTATTTTTATTCATATAGTGGTGTTTTATTCGATATCTTAACACTTTTCGTTCATAAAAAGCCAAGAGTTGTTTGGCAATTAGAGATACGGATAATACAAGTACAATAAAAGCTATCGATCGAACTGGCTTTTCAAAAAAGGATTGTATATTAACCCCAATAATGGTCAATGACATCACCATGAAAAATTTCCCCGGAACCAATGCCAGCAAATAATCTTTTGGTCGAATATCTGCAAAAGCCGCTAATCCACCTACAATAATTGAAGGGGTAAAAGGAAAAGTAAGGAGTAAAAATAATGGAAAAACGCCTTTTTCATGAATCCATGTAAATAGCGACTGAGCTTTTGGATGTTTCTCAATGTATTTATGCATGTATTTGCCACCATATCTTTGAAGCAATATAAAAACGAGATAGGATCCTGTGACCGTACCTACATAAGAAAGTACATATCCTAATAAATAGCCGAAAATGATCACATTGATTGTGACAAAGGCTGCCAAAGGTAAAGGCGGGATAAAAGACTCCATCATCGCTAAGAAAATCCCAGCCAAAAAACCAAATGGTCCTAAAAACTCTACAATGGGTTCATAAAATTCTGGCTCCAATATACGTATGATTAGCTCTTTCATCGTCTCACCCCTTTTATTTTGGCATCAACACTTTAGTTATGTTTTTTAGGAAAGACTAGTGATAGTCCAATAAGTATAACAACAAAGGGCCAAAAAATAGATCCGAAACGAATGTGTTTTACAAAAGCCACATCAAAATTTGAAAGCAAAAAATATATTCCTATGATTAATATAATGCCACCCCAAAATGATGATTCATCGTAGTTAATTATTTTAACAATCCCTAATACAATTAAAATTATCGGCCAGTATTTAGCCACACTTATATCCGCTGGAATTATATCTAATCCATTAAGCAACATGACGATTCCAACCAACAAAACGATAAATCCAAAAATTGATTGTCCTTCTATTTTTATTTTACCCATATGATACGCTCCTTTACGCTTTTGTCTTGTATACCCTAATTATACGATGTCTCAATTCGAGCGTAAAGGATAATATCAAAGTTTTATCTCTTTCTAATACTATTCTAATATAAGTTGTATTTTTTTTATGTTCTTATCATACTTTTCTTTTATTGTACTTGATATTTGAATTTGATCTGAAACATCATCAATAAATTTTATTTGTTTGATAATTTTTATACGATTTTTCTCCTTTGAATGGCTTGTAATCTCTTGCTTGTAAAAATTTTCAACTTCTTTTGTTGCAGACAAGTCTGCCCCGCCATAATATTCGTTGATATCTGAATACAAGTCATAAGTTATTGTATAGTGGTATCTTATCGTCATTCCTATAAGCGTTAAGATACATATAATGCATAGTGGCATAATAATTGCCGCTTCGATTAGTACACTTCCCTCTGTATTCTTGAGCATATCCATCTCCTTATTTATTTTGAACATGATTTACAAGGACCATACCCACTATTAATCGCTTCCTTCTCAGAGTATTTTGATATATGATGATATATTGAGTGGCACTTTTTATCGAGATGAAAAACTCGACTGTTTTTCGTTGTATACACAATAGCGCTATCTTCTAAATCTAGGCCACCGTCACCACAATGTTCGCATGGACTTTTCCCTGTTACTTGTTTTAATCGCATCCGATTTACATTGACCTTAATATGAAAACACTTTTGATTCTTATGATACTTTGCTCCATATTCAGTTACATATACCGTCTTTGCAAATCCGTCTTGATCTTCATCCTCTGTATCATCATCTCCTTCTACCGTTTTTCCATATTGACTTTTTTTAATGACTTGATTGTAGGATGCGCTAAATTTCCCCGCACCGATAAACGCATGGAAATAACCGCCGTTTTTTAGTCGAATTGTGTGACGCTTAAATAAAATCGGTACTTGATACTCTGTGCTGAGTATGATTTGCCCACTATTGTCTTCTAGAAATCCTGATGCATGCACAAGTGTATAATCCGCATCAATCTCTTGGGTGTACAATTTTAGTTTTTCCTTTATATACACACGTAATAGCATTGTGTTGATGAAGTATCCCCCTTCAGTTCCAGCGCTCTGAGATAGTTTACTCATACTTTCATATAATTTAACAAGAACTGACGTGACATCTGATTTTTCCTGTAAAATGGTATCAATATTTTCCACAGAAATTTCTTCCGATATATTGGAAAACTTCAAATTGTTTAAATCGCTTGCTACTTCTGGGATAACTTCTGTTAGCTCTTGTTTAAGTACTCGCAAGTCTTCTACTGTTATTGATTGCTCAAGCCCTTTAGAATATAGCGCCTGGTTAACTTCAATAATTCCTAACTCCTGAAAAAAATAGCTATCATATGTCAAATCTTTGCAGACTTCATTTAGAGCAATTTGCACTTTCCCATGTGTATACATAATTTGCATCATACTCATAAAAAATATAAACACGGCCATGATAACAGGAATAATTAATGCCGATTCAACACTCACACTTCCTTCAATATCTTGCACTCTCTTCAATCTGATACTCCCATAATTTATTTTTTATTCGCTCATGAACAGGCATCTGCTGAGTTACCGGCACTTTGAGTGTTGTTGTAATGTTAATTCCATTAAAATAATTTTCAAAGGATCTATCATAATCATTATATTTTTTTTGTATGTTCATTTGTATAAGATCCATTACTCGTGCCATTTTTACTTCCTCTTCTTGTAGACTACAAAATAAAAACAAACGTAAATAGTCGGTATAGTCTAGTGACGGAATAAGGTTTTCTACACCAAATTTCTTTTTGCTTTCTTCTGTAATGTTTTTCTTCATATCTTTTTTTATTTCATCCGCTTTTTTGGTCAATAGGTCGGTCGTGATGTCGCAGCCTTCCTTTATCTTATCATCAATGTAGTCTTTTAATTCTTCCGCGGCATAGTTTGAGGCATTTTCATATATTTCTTTTTGCTTTTGAGCTGTAGCCTCTTTTAATTGTTGGATTTGTCCTGCATATGTATTTAAAATGGTCTCTCGAACCGCCACTTTTTCTGACAAACTTGATGAACTATCTAACTCATGCGAATCAACCGTTGACTTCATTGCACCAATAAGGCTGAGTACATCTGGATCCAGCTCTTCTTGGTTTTGATTATCTTCATTCCCCTCAGTCTCTTGAGTTGCTTGAATCAAATAACTATCCAACTGCTCTTCAATTTCATTATCAATAGCCCGATTTGCCACGTCTATTTGAATATTCATCTCTTCTGCTACTGAGGTAAACACACTTTCCATGGTTTCTTCAACACGACGTCGATCAAATCCATTTCCTCCTACATTTTGCTCTACTGCATCATCAAGTATATTTTTCACCGCACTAACAGCCCCTTTGGTCAACTCTCCCGTATCTTTAATATACATCAACGCTTTATTTTGAACATAACGAACCGATGCATCAAAAAGCTCTTCCCAGTTTCCATCTAGAGAACTATACCACGTTGAAGCGGTTTTGATAAAAGGCACTTTTTCTCCTGAGGTCAACATAAACACATCAACAATAGCCTCAACCATTGCCCAGCACAATCCAATGACAACTGCTAGTATTGCACCTCCAACACCTCCAGTCCACCATCCTGCAATGGCATTTGCAATACTTAAAATCGTCTCACGTTTAGCACTATCAATTGCAAGGTGAACTGTATTGCATAACACACGAACGCCAAACAGTATCGCCAAAACAAATTCAAGATTTTTTCGTTCATTAAAATGACCACCCAGAATATATTCAACTTCATATTCAAGCAAATGATCATCTAGCGCAAATCCACTTAGACTTTTTGCATTTGGATCCACTTGACTAACTACGGAAGAAAACATTCCAACAATATATTCGTTGAGCAAAATTTTTTCATGCGTATTTTTTGCTAATAGCAATGGATCACTCAATGTCTTAAATATTTCTTTCGCATCAAATGTTCCATTTTGGTCTGTCTCTGATTCAATAGCATTGGATGGAAGTAGTGTCTGATCAATCGTAAGGTATGGATTAATCGCTTCTACACCTTGTATGCTTACTGTTTCAAATAAATCTATGGCCGATAGGGCCTCTACTTTGTCTTTATATTTTTTCTCTTGTTCACGGTCTGCTTGTATATCCATATTTTGATAATCAAAAAATAAGTCTGTTGTATAGCCTTGTATATTTTCTAATACATTACGCGCAACTCTATCAATTTGCATAGTAGCTAGCGTTGAGCGATTCTTGTAAAATTCAGTATACATATGCATATCAAGGTAATCTTCAGTTGTCGAGGATAATTGCTTTTCTTTTTTTAATTGATTGTACTTACGTGCAGCATAGTCATCTGTATAGTCAATCAGACGCTCAATGTCTTGTTCGCATGATGAGAGTATTTCTAGATTTTTAGTTAGCCTCTCTTCAAAGAGCTTTAAATTATTGACTTCTTCTAAATTCACACTATGTACATCCACTTCTGTCTTTAGATCATCTAACTCTTGGTTAATGCTTTTAACAAGCCCTGAAATAACTTGTTCTTCATTGTCGATACGATTTTGAAACCGTTCAATTTTGCCCAGCGTTGCTTGACTCATTGAACTGTACATACGAATAATGGCCAAAGATTTTTCGTGGGTTTGCTTAATCGCTTGTATTTCTTCTAATGCTTCATGTGAGGGCTCTAAATATTGTTCTTCGATTTCTGCCAAACGATCGACTAAATCCAATAACTTTTTATCCTTTATTATCTCCCCCATATAGCCTCGCTTAATATCTTCAGCTTTAATGTCTTTCTTAACGATTTTTTTCAAAAGAGTATCTGACTTTTCTATGCCTGTGATTGCATTTTCAAGAACCTCTTCAACAAATATAGTATTTTGACGATATTTTTCGTGATAGCTTTTTGGGAAAAAATCATAGGATATCGTATCCACACTTAGCTTGCGTATATAAGGTTCGTCATACTTTATATATGATTTTCCTCCTGATCCAATCGCAACTCCATCAAAATATAACATCAATCTTTCTGTATACGAATTAAACATCTCAAGTTCAGAAACCAGGTCAGATTTTTCTTCAATAATCTCAGATGATTTAGATGTTTCACTTAATAGATTTAGTTTTTCTAAAAAAGGTTCTGCAAGGAGATAGAATTGACGCGGTCCCATATATTCAAGAATCTGTTCCTTAGCATAAGCATAATCTGCCTCCAAGAAAGGTGCATATTCTATATCATAAGAAAATGCCTTTGGTTCCATAAACGTTGATGCCTTCTCTCGATTTTTATTAAAGAGAAGATAGTCTACTACATATTCATTTTTGGGATATTGTGATGGAAAGAAACTTATATCAAGACTTGATTGAATGATTTCATCAATATGATTGCCTTCCTCCCCTGCTAGAAGACCATACTCGTGAAATAGCACCGGATCAAATTGACTTAATACACTGTGTGCCGCATTATTGGTGCTTGAGCTTAGCTCGACCTCAATAATACGCGCCTTGGTTAATTCCAGCATTGTTGCCAGACAGGTAATAATGCATAGAATCGTTATACTAAAAAAAACCGTAACACTTCCTTTAATTACAAACTCCTCCCTTCATGCTTGCGTTATCAACTATTATAGAGGAGTTTGTAAAAAAGAAAAGACCTAATTATTTATGTGCATCCATTCTTAAAATTGTGTATAACTTTTATTTTCATAATTTAGATAATAGTATTCCAACTCATGATGCCACTGCGCATCTGAGCGAAATGTCAAGTACCATCCTGGCAGACTTCCAATATTTGGAATCTTAACATCTGCGTCAAAGACATGTTCTATCTGGGTAATATAAGCTTCCGTACAATACGGCAAAAACAATTGGTAAATTTCACTACCGCCACAAATAAAAATCGAAGATGTATCTATCTGATTTTCCTTTGTATAACTTCGTATGCTCTCTATTGAATGAAAGATTCGAGCCCCTTCTTTGACATAGCTTGTATCTCGGGTTAATATCCATGTTTCACGCTGAGGCAACAGCCGCCCTCCCGGAAGGGAATCAATGGTTTTTCTCCCCATGATCATAATATTTCCCATAGTAATACTTTTAAAGCGCTTTAGGTCCTTAGGCAAATATGTAAGCAGCTCCCCATCTTTGCCAATGCTATATTCTTTGTCACATGCTACAATTAACTTCATCTGTTTCTCCTTATGTTGCAACAGGTATATTTTTTATTTGAGGATTTTTTTGATAATTGATTAATTCAAAATCCTCTACTTTAAAGTCGTAAAAATCATCCACTTGTCTCTTGATTCTAAACTGCGGTGCAGGATATGTCGGACGTTGAATCATTTCTTGGACAATTGGAATATGTCGATCATATATGTGTGCATCTGCAATAACGTGAACCAATTCACCGACTTCTAGATTACTTACCATAGCCATCATATGTACCAAGACTGCATATTGAACAACATTCCAATTGTTTGCAACCAATATATCGTTAGAGCGTTGGTTTAAGATTGCGTTCAACTTATTGCCTGTTACATTAAACGTCATGCTATAAGCACAAGGATATAAATTCATCGCATGCAAGTCTTGATGAACATATATGTTGGTCATAATACGTCGACTGTATGGGTTATTCTTTAGGTCATATAAGACCCGGTCTACCTGATCAAACATTCCCTCTGCATATTGATGCTTCACACCTAATTGATATCCATAGGCTTTTCCGATACTTCCTGTATCATCTGCCCAAGCATTCCAGATTTTACTATTTAACTCATGAATACTATTGGATTTTTTTTGCCAAATCCATAGAATTTCATCAATACAACTCTTAAACGCTGTCGGTCGAAGCGTCATAATTGGAAACTCCTGACTCAAGTCGTAGCGATTGACTACACCAAAACGTTTAATCGTATGTGCCATAGCACCATCATCCCACACCGGGCGAACAACAGATCCTTCTGAGGAAAATCCATCCTCAATAATTTCTTGACACATCTTTATAAAAATATTATCTGCATAACTCATTATAATCTCCTTAATCAAGCCTACATTACTCACATATATAGTTGCGTATCTCCGATAGGCCTGTGTAATATTTAACTTGATCCATATCCGCTTCACCGTGAACAACCAATGTTGGGGCTGAACGAATATTGTATTGTGTGGCTAAGTGACTTTCTTCTTCTGCATCAATAACTGCATATGCATGCTCTTTTAGATACTCTTTAGCTACATGACAATTTGGGCAGGTTTTTGTTGTAAACAAAAGAACTTTTGGATGCGCTGTTGCTGTTGCCATCTCTGTTCTTGATTTGTCTTTGATTGGCTCGTAGGGCGTGCGTTCTTTAAATTCTTGACTTTTTCCTTCATTCCAATGTTGTACCGGACGATAGTATCCTGTAATTCTTGAATATACTTCTGTTGTTTTTCCACATTGTGGGCACATATATTGCTCTCCATGTAGATATCCATGTTCTTTACAGATGGAATATGTTGGAGAAATCGTATAATATGGCAAACGATAATTCGTGGCAATTGTTTTTACCAACTTTGCCGCTGCTTTCCAATCCGGAAGTTTTTCACCTAAAAATGTATGAAATACTGTTCCCGATGTATACTTCGTCTGTAATTCATCTTGAATCTCTAATGCATCAAAAATGTCTGTCGTATACCCTACTGGCAAATTCGTACTATTGGTATAGTAAGGTGTCGCATTATCACCAGAGGCAATAATCCCCTCAAAGCGTTTTCTATCATGCTTTGCGAGTCGATAACTTGTCGATTCAGCCGGCGTCGCTTCTAAATTAAATAAATCTCCATACTTTTCTTGATAATCCGATAGGCGATGTCGCATAAAATCAAGGACATCTACTGCAAATGCTTGAACGTCTTGATGTGTAAGATCTTTTTTCAACCACGAAGCGTTCAATCCCGCCTCATTCATACCTAATAGCCCAATTGTTGAAAAATGATTATCAAACTTTCCTAAATAACGTTTTGTATATGGATACAATCCTTCGTCCAATAATTTTGATATAACCGTACGTTTTATATGCAAAGAACGGGCAGCGATATCCATCATTCGACCTAAACGGCTAAAAAAGTCTGCTTCATTTTGTGCTTGATACGCAATTGATGGAAGATTGATTGTCACAACCCCCACCGATCCCGTGCTTTCACCTGAACCAAAGAATCCGCCTTGTTTTTTACGAAGTTCGCGAAGATCCAGTCGCAAGCGGCAACACATACTTCGAATATCGCTAGGCTCCATATCACTATTGACATAATTAGAAAAATAGGGGGTTCCATATTTGGCCGTCATTTCAAAAAGAAGCTGATTATTCTCTGTCTCTTCCCAGTCAAATTCGCTGGTAATGGAATATGTAGGAATTGGATATTGGAATCCGCGTCCATTTGCATCGCCTTCAATCATAATCTCTATAAATGCTTTATTAATCATATCCATTTCTTTTTGACAGTCACGATAATAAAAATCTTGTTCTTTCCCTCCAACTAATGCAGGTAAGTTTGCCAAATCGCTCGGAACTTTCCAATCCAAAGTAATATTTGAAAAAGGCGACTGAGTCCCCCATCTGCTCGGGGTATTAACACCAAATACAAAGCTTTGAATGCATTGCTTAACTTCTTTATAGGATAAATCATCACTCTTTACAAAAGGTGCCAAGTACGTATCAAATGAACTAAAGGCTTGCGCTCCTGCCCATTCATTTTGCATAATCCCTAAAAAGTTAACCATTTGATTACATAATGTAGATAGATGTGATGCTGGGGCAGATGTTATCTTTCCGGGAATGCCTCCAAGTCCTTCTTCAATTAATTGTTTTAAGGACCAACCGGCACAATAACCTGTCAGCATCGATAAGTCATGAATATGTAAATCACAGTTTTTATGTGCTTTTGCTATTTCTTCATCATAGACTTCGCTTAACCAATAATTTGCTGTAACTGCTCCTGAGTTATGAAGAATCAATCCCCCAACTGAATATGTGACTGTCGAGTTTTCTTTTACTCGCCAATCTTCTTCATTTACATAGCTGTTAACAATTTCTTTGTAATCTAAGATGGTTGATTTCATGTTACGCATTTTTTCTCTTTGCTTTCGATAAAGAATATATGCTTTGGCAACATCTGTATATCCAGTTTGCTCTAAAACACTCTCAACACTATCCTGGACATCTTCAATAGCAATTTTATTAGTCTTTATCTTTTTTTGAAAATCTGCCGTAACTCTCAAAACGAGTATATCAAGTATATCCTCTGTATATAATTTCTCTGTTGCTTCAAATGCCTTTTTAATCGCCTCTTTAATTTTTTCCATCTCAAAAGGCACAAGACTTTGATCTCGCTTTAACACCTCAAACATATTCAATCTCCTTTCACTTTCTATACAGATAATCATACCATTCCACATATTATACGTCAACACAAAAACACTACATGCAGTGTTTAATTTTTGAACTAACCACTACATATAGTGTTGATTATCTAGGTATATTATCCCATATTTGTTTTAAAAAATTCTTTTCTGAATATTCTAGAGGCTCTTCAAAAGGAAAGCGCAGCAACATACGATAAATATATACACCTATAACCACCATCACTAGTAACGGATAAAACCATTTTGAATGATGCAATCGATAAACCCATCGAATATCTTGAAACAAAAAGATGGCAAATACCCCTGCAGGAACGAAAAATAATGGATGATAATAAAGTGCCTGTGATAAATCTAAGTTTAAGAGTGCAATATGCGCTCGTGTCATACCACATCCTGGACAAGGCAATCCGGTTGTCAATTTTATTGGACAAATTGTAGGATATCCCTGATATTTGGTCCATGCACTAAAGATAAGTAGCACACCTCCTACAAGTACTATAGGAATAAGTAAGTTCTTAATGCGCTGTAAAAAGTTTTTTCTAAACTTATAATTCATATTTGTTCACTAAAGCTTCTTCCAAATAGGCTTCAATATATATTCCATCTGCATCAAATCTTTCTTCAATCAATTGTCCGTATGTACGGATATTCTGTACCAGTTGTGCTTGGTCGTAAGGAATCTTGACTTTAATATGCTGTAATCCATCACGTAATTTTTCTTCTAAATAATGGATGACTTCATCAACACCTTGGCCAGTTTTTGCCGAAATATAAAATACGCTATCTGCCCGTTTGTCTTGGAGCTGTTCTTTATTCCATATGGTTTTATCCATTTTGTTAAATACTGTAATAACAGGAATTGTTAATGCATCCAAACGCTTTAATGTATCATAAACCACTTGCATATGCTTTTCAAACGATGGGTTTGCTCCGTCAACTACGTGAACAATGACATCTGCAAATGCAACTTCCTCCAACGTTGAATGAAAAGCTTCTATTAAATGATGCGGTAACTTATGAATAAACCCAACGGTATCTGTTAGGAGAATTTCTTTTCCTTCCGGCAGTTCTAGTTGGCGAGTTGTCGGATCCAGTGTTGCAAAAAGCTGATCTTCTTCCAAAACCTGTGCATCCGTCAATTTATTCATCAATGTGGATTTACCAGCATTGGTATAGCCTGCGATCGCAACAATGGGTTTGTTTTGTTTTTTTCTATTATCCCGAAGCAGTTGCTGATGTTTTTTTACTTCATCTAATTCCGAGCGCAATTGGGCTACGCGACGTCGAATATGGCGTCGATCCGTTTCTAACTTCTTTTCTCCTGGTCCTCTGGTTCCAATACCTCCCCCTAATCTTGATAGGCTTTGCCCCAACCCAATTAATCTGGATACACGATAATTTAACTGAGCCAGTTCCACCTGAAGGATTCCTTCTCTTGTATGGGCATGTCGCGCAAAAATATCTAAGATAAGCAACGAACGATCCATCACTTTTGTATCTAGTTCTTTTTCAAGATTTTTTATCTGAGCCGGTGATAATTCATCATCCGTGATAATCCCTGTCGCTTTATGCATGAAAAGAAGATCTGCAATTTCTTCAATCTTTCCCTTTCCTACATATGTTGCCGGATGAACTTTGTCGCGACTTTGAATCACCTTATCTACCGTAAGCGCCCCTGCAGTTTTTGCAAGTTCCGCCAACTCTTCTAATGATTCTTCTGCACGTTCAACACTTCCTTTGTCGCATACCGCAACAAGGATGACTTTTTCTATTTCTTGCTCTGTCGTTAAGGCTTGATCTGTCATTTTTCTCACCTATTCTTTCAATAAATTATTTTTTTCAATAAAAGCAATCTCTTCTAAAGCTGCTTGATGCTCTGGATCAAGTGCAAGGATTTCTTCCAAAATTATATATGCTGTTTCATAGTCGTTGTTTTTCTCATAAGCATATGCTTTAATTAGCATGGCCTCTGTATCTTCTGGTGCATACTCCAATAATTGATCAAAGGCCGTGATCGCTTGTTCATACTGCTCCAGCTGATAATAACTAACACCCATTTCATAGATTGCTCGTAGGTCAATCGTGTCGATTGATTCTATATATAGCTTAAACGAATCAATGGCATCACTATATTGCTCTAGTCCTTGATACGAATATCCCATGCCAAGTATAGCTTCTTTAATTCCTGAATCTCGTGCAAATGCAAAGTCATTGATGGACTTTAGATATTCCGATTGAAGTAAATAGGCTTCACCTCGCTTATAATATGCATCAGGATAGCTGCTCCAGCGCATAATCGCTTCACTAAAAGTTTCAATACTTGTCTCTAGCTCATTCATCGCCATCTCAATGTCACCTTTGATGATGAAAAAATGTGGAATCTGATCATTAATAGCTATTGCCGTATTGATTTCATTCATTGCCCGTTCATAATCACCACGCTTTTGATAGAGTGAAGCAATATTTGCATATGTATAAAAATATCCTGTATCAATCTCTAAGGCTTTATCATAATGTTCGATAGCCTTATCCCATTCTTGTAAGTCCACATATACCAATCCTAATGCATTATATACTGCCGGATCATCATCATTAATAGCTAAGGCTTTTTGTAAATATTCCAAACCACGTTTTGATTGATGTTGTTGATATTTTAAATTGCCGATATTTAAGTATGCAAAATATTTACTTTCCTTATCTTGAAAATTTTCTTCATATTTAATACTTTTATCAAACATATCATTGGCTTGATTGTATTCTCTACGAACCAAATGTATATATCCTGCCTGAACATAAGCTTCAGGTGCCTCAGGATACATTTGTATGGCTTTATCAATCAATTCTTCTGCCTCTGTATAATTCGAACTTTGGTCAATCAGCATTTGACTTTCTTCAAGTATTGCATAATATTCTTTGGAAACTTTTTGAGAACATCCAATCATCAGCATGCTACTTAGCCAAAGTATTCCCACTAAGCTCAATATTTTTTTCATAATTTCCTCCAATGGTTCTGTTGATTTTGGCTTGTATATTCATTAAAAATACGTTAATATCATAGAATACTTATTATTAACGGAGGTTTTTATGAACAAACAAAAACTACGCAAAGGATTTATTTATCTGCTATTAGCTTTTCTAGTCATTCTCTACGTAATAACCTTTGGCGCATTTATTTTTGGTCAGTTTGAACGTGCTTTGCATCTATTTGCATATACAACGTTTTTCAGCATTATAACATATTTCCTCATTATCTTACAACGTCGAATGGGCTTTTGGGACGATGAACAAGATAAAGACTAATTTTTTTTATCTTTAGCTTCATCTTGAATAAACGCCATCCACTCTTGAATCTTTTTTTCATAACCATGATTAGCAGGTGCATAATACGTTGTACCTACAAGTTCATCTGGTAAAAACTGCTGCTCAACATAGTGGTTTTTATAATCATGAGCATATTTATATCCTATTCCATGCCCCAAATTACCTGCTCCGCGATAATGCGCATCTTGTAGATGTGGAGGAATAGTTTTTATGGACTGCTCTTTGACATCCGCTAATGCGGCAAAAATTGCATTAACTGCCGCATTAGACTTTGGCGCTGTTGCGACATAGGCTGCAGCTTGACAAAGGATGATTTGACCCTCTGGCATTCCTATAAAATTAATTGCTGAAGCTGCTGCGTTGGCAAGAACTAAGGCTTGAGGATCTGCATTTCCCACATCTTCAGCTGCACAAATCACAATGCGCCTTGCAATGAACTTTGGGTCCTCTCCTGCATACAGCATACGCGCAAGATAATAGATTGCAGCATCTGGATCCGAACCTCGCATACTTTTAATAAACGCTGAAATCGTATCATAATGATTATCACCTTTTTTATCATAGCCAATCGCTCGTTTTTGGATGCACTCTTCCACCACAGGCAAAGTCAAATGTATTACGCCTGCTTCATCAGGATCTGTCGTCAAACTAGCCAGCTCAATTGCATTAAGCGCTGCTCTTGCATCTCCTCCTGAGATATCTGCAAGAAATGTAACTGCCGCCTCTTCTATGTCGATTTTTTGTTCTTTTAATCGGATATCTTCTTGGATACTTCGATAAATCAATGCCTTGATATTTTTAGAAGTCAATGGCTTTAATTCAAAAATTCTCGATCGTGAAACCAGTGCACTGTTCACTTCAAAGTAAGGGTTTTCTGTCGTTGCACCGATAAGGGTTACGGTCCCATCTTCGACATGGGGCAACAATGCATCTTGTTGCGCCTTATTGAAGCGATGAATCTCATCAATAAATAAAATCGTTTTTTTCATTGTTAATGAGAGATTATCTTTGGCTTCTTCAACAACCTGCTGAATATCTTTTTTGCCTGCAATCGTTGCATTAAGCTGAATAAAGTGTGACTTTGTAGTATTGGCAATGACTTTTGCCAACGTCGTCTTTCCCGTTCCTGGCGGACCATAAAGTATCAACGAACCTAATTTATCTGCTTTTATTGCACGATACAATAATTTATCTTTTCCTAATATATGCTCTTGACCAACAACTTCATCCAATGTCTTAGGACGAATACGCGCTGCCAAGGGCGCATCTTTTTCTAATGTCTTGTTTTGTATCATATCAAAAATATCCATGATTACTCCTTCATTGTCATTCTATAGTCCTTGCTCCTAAGAACTTAGGGATTGCGAGTACGCTAAGCACAGAAGACTACATCGTCGCTTTGTCCTGTATTATAGCATAATTTTGGTATTGACAAAACCTTTCTTTATCTGTATAGTGGTACCAAGAAGTAACACTATATCTCGAAAGTGAGGTTTCAATATGAACCTACAAGAAGCCTTGAAAAAATTAGGCTTAACACAACAAGAGGCTATTTTGTATATTAATCTCTGTCAATCACAAAGCATGACAGGATATGAAGCGGCAAAAATCAGTGGCATCTCACGTTCAAATGCATACGCGTCGCTGTCTAATCTGGTGGACAAAGGCTTTGCATATACTATTGATGGTAATCCGGTTCACTATGTTGCTATTTCCAAAGAAGATCTTATCGCTAATGCCAAACGCGACTTTTCCAAGGTGCTCACCTCAATTGAAGAGCGTCTATCAACACAGCCATTAACAAGTGAACCCTATTTAACGGTTTCTGGCGAGAATGCGATATTGGATCGTCTCAAAAATATGGTTCTTCAAGCAAAGTCACGAATATATTTGTCTATTGATCATCACATTCTAGATCAAATTGAAGAAGAGCTGATTATTGCTTGTGAGAAAAAACTCAAAGTTGTCATTTTATCTTCAAGAGATATTTCTTGTGGTGAACACACCTACTATCATTCCGATCGACTTGCTTCAATTAAAGTCATCGCGGATACCGAAGAAATTCTTGCAGGTACTTTGCATCAATGTTTATATTCAAAAAATGAAACATTAGTACATATTATTCGCGAATCAATTATTGATGAAATAACCCTTATCACCGAAAGGAGACACTAGCATGTTAGGATTAAATAATGCTGTTACACAAGCCAATAACTTTTATGGAAACACTTCTCCCATCGAACTTGTTGAAAAATATGGTTCCCCACTCTATGTCTACAATGAATCCATTTTTCGTGAGCGCTGTCGCGAACTCAAAAATCTTGTTACCTATAAAAATTTTTCCGTCAACTTTTCTGTAAAGGCTAATGGAAATCTCAGTTTGCTCAAAATCGCCAAAGAAGAAGGCTTAAATGCTGATGCTATGAGTCCAGGTGAAATCTATGTTGAAGAACTGGCTGGCTTTAAGCCCGAGGATATCCTATATATTAGTAATAATGTATCTGCCGATGAAATGCAGTTTGCCATTGAACGAGGCATCACTATCAGTGTGGATTCATTATCTCAACTTGAAATGTATGGAAAGTTAAATCCCGGCGGTAAAATTTGCATACGATTCAACCCAGGGGTTGGTGCAGGACATCATGAAAAAGTCGTTACCGGCGGTAAAAAAACAAAGTTTGGCGTGGCAATCGACGATATTCCTGTTGTTAAAAAAATTCTAGAAACTTACACGCTTAATCTCGTCGGTATTAATCAGCATATTGGTTCATTGTTTATGGATGGAGATAAATATATCGAGGGTGCCCAGTCCATCCTTGATATCGCTAAAAACTTTGAGGCTCTTGATTTTATTGATATGGGCGGTGGCTTTGGTATTCCTTACAAAAAATTATCATCTGAACCTCGTCTTAACCTTAAGCATCTTGGTGAACGCCTTGACAAAGTTTTACATGATTTTGCAAAGGACTATGGAAAAGATGTCACTTTTAAAATCGAACCCGGTCGCTATGTCGTTGCTGAAGCCGGCGTATTACTCGGCGAAGTTCATGCAATCAAAGAAAACTTCGGCATTACCTATGTAGGCACTGATATTGGTTTTAATGTTCTAAAACGTCCGGTAATGTATGACAGCCATCATGACATTGAAGTATATCGAAAAGAAAATATTCCTTCAAAAAATTCCCATCCTGTTACACTCGTAGGAAACATCTGTGAAAGTGGAGACATCTTAGCACAAGACCGTCTTCTACCACAAATAATGGAAAAAGATATTCTCGGTGTCTTAGATGCTGGTGCATATGGATATTGCATGGCTTCCAACTATAACAATCGTTTACGTCCTGCCGAAGTTTTGATTGACTGTGACGGCAACGATCATCTTATTCGACGACGTGATACTTACGAAGATCTTGTACGCAATTTTGATCTCTAATGCTTTTTATTTCCCACCGTGGCTTCAAGCGTCATGGTGGGTTTATTTATCTACAAACTGAACATACATTTCATCCGCTTGTAGTAACCCTTTTCCAAAGTTAACAGCAAACTGATTATACTCTATATGTCTTTGCGCCGCTAGGCCTTCTAGCATCCCTTCCTTATGGTCTGTTCTTAACTTACTCAATCCTCCAATGCCAAAAGCAGCTACCGTATCTGCCTTTGGTTGATAATGATGATATCCTCGGATTTCTGTTATGTTGTCGACAACCATTGCCAAAACTAAATCCGTCTCATTACAAACAATTACTTGTATCGTATCCATTTTTCTATTAAGGATTTCTATTACAATAAAGTGGTCTTTTCTTTTATTCTTCTCATCTTCAAATCGAATATACTTCCCGGAAAATGCGCGTATCATTGTGTCTCCTTCCTTGTCCATTAATCAAAACGATACATACCCTCCCACTCAAACACTTCCCCTTGATTTAAGTATAAAGGTATCCCGTTAATGATATTAAAGTAGGACTTTCGGTCATTTGTCGTAAATGCATAAGGTTCTTCATCTTTCTTATATAGAAAATTATTGATGTCACTTTCTAAATTTATTGAGGCATATATATTGTTTCCCTCTATCTTATCACTAATTACAATTGAATCTACAGGTGTATATGCTGCATTATATGTCTCTTCTAATTGATTGAACTCTCCGATAACATTGCCTTTTCGAATATATGAAATATGCTCATAACCTGGTGGTAAAATGACTTGCATACCATAATATCGGCTAACTCTTATTGCTTCTAAAGCCTTTAAACTGACACGAACCTGTATTTCTTTATTCGGGTGTATAGTATATGTTACCGTTTCCTCTAGTGAAAAGCGATTCTGGCTATTATATGCATTAATCTGATTTGTCACCTCGAGTGTTACTTTTTGTCCTACAAAATTCCCTTTTTTTGTTATCAATTGTTCATCAACAAAAATACGCTTCCCCGTTTCTGTCGCCGTAGGAACTTGGTCCTCTCCTTCTTTTAATCCATGCCATCCTCCGGTAAAGGCTTCTTGTCTTTGCTTACCGACATTATCGAGTGTACTAAAAATAATGGGTCCTATCCAATCCGTTGTTGTAATAAATCGTCTATTTGGACGCTTAAGAACTTGCCGGAATATATTTTCATAATTCTCAAAGGATTCAATACTTGTAATTTGATTTATCCCACCGGATCCAAAGGTTAAAGTCATACCATTTTTTGGTCGAATATATTCTATCGATAAATTGTCATCAATTTTCACCATCATATTTCTTGCAAAAAATTCTTTGCCTATGTAGAGTATCGAAATTAAAGCAACGATTAACAATAGCCATTTTATGTATTTCATTCAATTTCACTACTTTCTTTATCTTAATTCTATATCTTATATCTTTAATGTATTTTGCAATATAGGAAAGTTTATCATATTCCATAGAAACTCTCAATCTTTTTATGTTATACTAATGATAACCATTATTGATTAAAAGGAGGTATTTTCATGAATAAAAATACTATTAAAGGCTTAATCTACGGCGCCTTTATTGGCGATGCCATAGCGCTAGGCCCTCACTGGATATATGACACTTCAAAAATACAGCAACATTTTGCACCAATTTCCGGTTATACCGATCCTCGACATACTAATTTTCATCCGAATAAATCCGCAGGAGATTTTACCCATTATGGAGACCAGGCTTTACTTTTGCTTAAATCCATCGCAAAACATAAAGATTTCCATATCGATGCGTTTAAAAAAGAGTGGATAACCTTAATGACAAACAGCGTTATATATGTTGACGCGGCCTCCAAAGAATCGTTAAAGCGCCTGCAAGATAGCAATCGCGGCTCAGATAGCGATGAATTAGGTGGATTTGCTCGAAGTGCACCACTGTTTGCTCTTGAAGATATTCAAGAAGAAGACATACTTGATCAAATACGCCTAACACATACGGACCCACAATTATTAACAATTGCTCGCTATCTTATCCGCGTATTAAAAGATGTTCTTCATGGAGCTTCTATTGAGACAAGTTTACTATCCCATAAAGATATTGATCCATTTATTGCACAATCCTATAATGAGGCACGTGTTCGTCCAGATAATATAGTTGAGCGAATTAAAGCCATCGGTCAAAATTGCCATTCGCCTTTTGCATTACCTGCTGTTTTAACGATTGCGCTAAATGAAGAGACTCTTGAATCAGCGCTTATTCAAAACACCTATGCCGGCGGTGATAGTGCAGCTAGAGGTATGGTCCTTGGCATGTTATATGGAGCTAGGGACGGCTATCATGAACTACCCAAGGATTGGGTCCACGGACTTAACTCTTTTAAAACGCTTGAAGAATCTTTAAATCAAGTACTCATATAAGTCTCACAAAAAACCACATGATAAAATGCTTTGCCTTTATCATGTGGTTTTTTATAGAATACTTTCTTTTATGCTTCACTTACATTATAATTTTTCTCTTTTATTCTATCGAGGGGAATAAATTCTGCATCATACACTACCTTAGAATAATTTTTAATAATCCTATGTCTAGCTATTACATCACCTGTCGTCTTATTGACTATTTTGACATAAATCTCATTAGTACGATAATATCCATCTGGCTCCTTAACAAACCAGCTGTTCTCTTCATATACATGATATGAATGGCTAAGTTCACGTTCACTTCTTAGCTCCCCGCAAAGATGGGTATCTGTCGTATATACAATTAATTGAAACGTCTGATCCGTCTCATTTTTCACCTGATAGTCTAAATAGTTATACATTATAGACGTTCCGCTCCCAAAAGGAACTTGGCGTCCAAAATCCGGAAACATATCAATTTGATTATGATGGTGATGCTCTACAATGGTCAATGGACTATGTAAAATCATCCAATGGACTAAATTGCTTAGCTGACACATCCCACCTCCGATTCCTTGACTAATTTTTCCTGATTTTATAACTAGTCCTTCTTTATATCCTTTTTTTTCACTACAATTTCCCACAAGTCGCCAAAACGAAAAGGTTTCACCTGGCTGAATCAACACCCCATTAATTTTAGGCGCTGCTAGGCTCAAATTAATAGCTTTGTTGTTTTGAAGGCGCATATCTACATCCCCTAATTTTCTTCGTATCAACGAGGAATGTGTGTATATTTTTTGTGGTAATTTATCTTCCGAAAAAGTTTTTGCATATTGACTACTATTTTTAATCCATGTAATTTTTCGACACAGAATCCCTTTTATTACAGCAAGCTTATACGCTAGCGGATGGAGTTCACAAAACAGCTTTCTTGCCATAGCAGCTCCTTTCTCATACTCTCCTTAGTTCCCTGTTCTTTTTTAGCCATTGAACAGAAAAATCCACGCCCTCACGCATCGAAAAATATTTACACGGTGCCATACCGATATAGCCACTTTGAACCACATGTTCTTTTTCAAAAGCTTCTCCTATTTTTATGAAGTCCTCTGAATCATAGACAACATCTTCGAACCATTTCCAAACCCGTTTTCCTTCTTCAAAAACCGAAGTACCTAATTGCTCTACTGGCATCTCCTGGATTAATGCTTCTCCAAGATGAAAACTTGTGCATGAGTCATATCCTACACCCAGTAATAACACTTTTGCATCCAGTTCATAGAGTTTTCCAAGAGGCGACTTTATACCAAGCTGTGGTGTTAGTGGATGTTCTTTAGTAATCTCGTGTGCATCTTTCCCATTAGCGGCAAACGAAACCTGTGGATGATTGGAACGCAGTGTTCCTGGAAGCGTTCGAAACAGCTCTGCTACACGTCCCATACCGCGAGTTGGAGTAATAGCAGGGTCAAATGCCGGCATATTTTCATGAATAATCGATATCCATTCTTTGGGTACCGGAGGATGTTCCCATTCTTCCGGATTGCTCCAGTCGCCACTATGGGCTGGCATAACTAATGTCCCTTCCTCATTAAGCACTTCCATCAACGCCATAATTACCGCCTGAGCGCCTCCACATACCCAGCCCAGACTTGACAAAGATGTATGTACAATCAGTCTGTCTCGTGGTGTAATACCCATGTTTTTTAAAGCTGAAACTATATGTTTTATTGTTATTGGTTGTTGCGTCTTTTGAATCAATGTTTTTTCATCCATAATTTCTCTACTTTCATCACTTATCTATATTGCATTTAATTCTTTTTTTGAGTATCTTGCGAATAGCTTCCAAAAAAATCAAGGTTTTCGCCTTCTGTAACCGATGTGAGGATAACAAAAAGAATGCCGCCAAATATTAACATATTATAATGACGTATTATTCGCTCTAGCTGTTGAACACGTCCTTGCTTTAGCCAATAGTACATGGATATGTTAATACACAGAACAATAACTGCTGAAAACAAAACCCAACTTCCCTGCGCTCTTTCCATAAATGTTAGATAGCCTCCTATAATCAGACCTACTACGCCCAGTCCAATATATATTGCCGCTATTTTTCGTTTAGTATCACCGTGGCGAATGCTCAGACTATTAACAAGAATGAGCCCGATAAAACCAACCGCAACTAATGGATGAATCATTCCTTCAATATCAAAGTGCACATGAAAAATCGCTACGGTTATCCCGCTGATAATTCCATTAATCAACAAATATATCCCTGTTGCTTGTATCGTTTTAAGTGCATAATATAAAGGAATGACTAAAATCACCCAAAGAACTACCACTACAGGTAAAATTTTTGATGTTCCCAACCAAAGTGTTGTCATTGCAGTAACTAATATAATAAGATATAAAAAAATGGCACTCATATATATTTTCGTGATTTTTTCATTGACTTCCATATTTTTTCCTCTATCCTTCACAAGATTATCTATATACTTCATACGTGGTATAGGCTTTATCAAAACGATACCCTAATTTTGTAGCCAAAGCTACAGATGTTTTATTTGCTGCATCCCAGCTTGGGTATTTGCCTTGACTTAAGCATGTCAAAATCAGCTGTGCTGCACATGCAGTTGCTAGTCCCTGCTGTCGATACCCTTCCTTTGTGGCTATCTCGATTTCAATACCCTCATCATACACTGAATATGACGATGCACCGCAAACCACAACATTATTATGTAGCACGCAAAATCCCAGTCCCAGCTGTTTAAACTCTTCATAGGATGAAAACTGGGCACAAAAATCTTTTGACCACACATTTTCTTTTACTAACGCATAAATCTTTGAATCTATAGGTACTATCTCGTACATTGGAGATAATCGATCTATATATCCTTGAAGTTGCTGCACATCAAATTTTTCATTACCTTTGTAAAACCCGTAGCGTTCAAAACGTCTACAACGATTACCATAGGTCTGTTCAACAAGGTTTTCCCATCCTTCATCTCCCGAAATCATATAGAGTGAATCTCCACATTCTTTTGGTATATTCTCAACTAAAACCCGCGCCTGTGAACATGAGCTATCCCCTGCAAAAAAGCAAAAGTCACCTACAATTATCTGTGCACAAGTGGGTTGGTCCCGCTGATCTGCCCACGCTTGTCCCATATATCCTTGTAGACATGATAAGATTACCGTATCTGTTAAGTGTTTAAATAAGGGGGCAATCCCTTGCATGTCTTTTTTTTCCAATTTCATCATAATTTCACCTTTAAATAATTTACTCTTTTTCTTGTTCTTGTTCTTGATTATATAATACTGGTGTTTGGTATTTCCACTTTTCCCACGTTGGTGCATCTGTAACAAGCGTTACCATAAAATGGGCTACGTTAATGCGACTGGTTTTTCCAGGTTGAAATATAGGGCTTTGAGTTGGTGATACCTCAACTCTATATGGTGTTACAATATTATGGTCGACTAAAGTATCTGGCCGTACAGAAACCCATTCGATAGATGCTTTTTGTCTTCCAAGCTCCAGTAATAAATAGTCCGCTGCCTTCATGTTATCACGGTGTGGCGGCAGACATAATCGTAGCAGTGTATCAATACCCCGTTCCAAAAATGAGCGTTTTTCCTCAAGTAACTTATTTGTATATGCGGTTGTATTCATGAGGATAATCTTTAACTTTTTGTCATTATTCAATGTAGCCACTTCACAAATATGACGTATGCTATCACTTACTAGAAAGCGCGGTTGTCCAAAGATTCCTCTCATTGTAAGATTATGTCCAAGGCATGAGATGACCACATCACATCCTTCGATTAACGACTGTAATTGAGCATTTGAAAAATCATGTATATTGCCTGTTTTTATTTCGACCAGTGAGCTAGTACTGATTTCTTTTTGAAGCGTCGCATGATGTCGTATAAAAATGCGTGTCGGTATGCCCTTATCAACGAGTTGCATAACTACTTTTTGACCTGTTGCTCCACTTGCTCCAAGAACCAATACTCTCATATATCTCCTCCATTCATATCATTTTCATTATATCTTGTTAGCCTATGGTTCATAACGCATGCTTTGTTATATATAACTTTTGCTCAAACAACTGATTCATCCACCTTTTTTTTCCACAAAGTGAGTAGATAAATATAAAAATAATTGAATAATACTAATAAAAATTGCTTGGACGCTAATCAAAAGCACCTCATTTAGAATAATCATTTGAAGTGAGGCACTAAAAAATAATACGATGCTCATCATCAGGACATATACGGTTTTCCCCTTCAAAAAAGCAACAGAAGCTACAATATTGCCTAGGCCAAATACACTCATAATATAAATGCCAATCAGTGTCCAACGTTCAACACGCAGTACCCTTACCCATTCTACCGGAAATTCTGCAAAAACCCCATACTCTCTTAACATCATTATCCCAATAATTATTCCCAAAATTCCAAATAGAAAATTAACCAAAAATGTTACTATTTTTAAATTTCTTTTCACAAGCATCCCCCTCAAGACGTTTAAAGCGATTATTAAATTGTAACTTCAATACTATTGCCATCAGGATCTTGGACAACACTCTCAAAATATCCATCCCCTGTTGTTCTAGGCTCACTTAAAATAACATATCCATCTTCTTTTAACCGGCGTGTAAGATCAATGACTCTTTGTTGACTTCCAACAGACATCGCAAAGTGTGCTATTCCCGTTGGATACTCTGCTTCTTGTTGTTCTCTTACTGAAACCGTTGGTCTTTGCATGATTTCTATTCGACCTCCTTCAGAAAAAGATACGAAATAAGATTGAAATCCGGTTTTTTCATTTACATATTTTGTATTTGCCGTTGCCTCAAAATAGGTTACATAAAACTCTCTTAATGCTTCTAACTGTTTTGTCCATAATGCAATATGATCAATTCGCATTTTCTCATCTCCTTTTTTAACTATATCTGACTAATAACACACTTATATTGACACCCAAAGACTTTTTCAAATACATGAATTTCAATATCTTCAATATCTATTGATGGATTAAGTACTTCCAAAGAACTCCTTGCAAACCCTGAATCTCCATAATAAATTAACGCATCAAGCTGTGTCTTTTTTCCACAGCATGGTGTAATAAAGGATCGTTCTTTGAAATTTCCTTGTGCACTTACGTTCATCAATTGTCCCCATGTTTTTAATAAACTGTGGTGACAATGGTTACATACCACTGATTCAAACCTCTGTCCGCAATCAATAAATTCAATCTGTTCATATTGATGTAATTCTACTTTATCATAGCGCTCTATGTGCTTATCTAAAAAATCTATCACCTCTTTCTTATGAACATTAAATCTATGATTAACCTCCATCGGGATAAATTTATATATAAACTCTGACATCCTTGCGATCCTTCCTATTGTTCCTTGATTTTTTTTATAAGTACTTGGGTCCCATCAAATCCATAATCTCCGGCTCCAAATTCTTCCAAGTATTCTGAACGTATAAACTCTTTGACTATTTTAGCTTTGTTTTGAGCTTCCACTTTCTTAAAACCAACTTTTTCATAAGCTCGAACAGCCCTTAAGTTCTTAATAGACGGACGAATAATATATGCATTTATATTATACTGTAATTGCAGATATTCACACAATTGTTCTAGTGCCTGTGTCCCATTACCATATCCACAATATTTTTGTTCTTTAAGCCATATATCCAGTTCCGCCTTTTGTGGCTTTAGATGAAAGCATGCATAACAAACGCACCCTATCTCCTCGCCATCTTGCTCAATAATCATAACAGACCCTTTATCTCTTGCTTCTTCTTGATAATAAAATTCATCAAAATCTTCATTAAACTCATCCCAAGTGGGAATTGGTGCTTCTGGATAATCCGGTGCGCCCATATGCATTGACGCCGTGTCAGATAAACATAGCCAGGTATACGTTTTATGTTTTTCATCAACGCGAGCATGTCTAATCGATATCATCGTCTTTTCTCCTTTAATTTATATTGCCAATTATCGATTCATAATTGGATGATTGGGGTTTAATTCAACCAAGTCCCATAAATTACCATATAAATCTTTAAATACCGCTACCATACCATATTCAGCTGATTTGGGCTCTCGCACAAACTCCACACCTTTTTCAATCATTTTGTTATAGTCTCTCCAAAAATTATCGGTGTTCAGAAATAAAAACACTCTGCCGCCTGTTTGATTGCCAATAAAAGCCTCTTGTCCTGGTTTAGATGGTTTTGCTAGTAAAATTGTTGTCTCTCTTGATCCTGGCGGTGCAACAACAACCCAACGCTTATCTTGTTCTGCTTGATAGGTATCTTCAATGAGTTCAAAATCCAATGTCTTTGTGTAAAAATCTAATGCATCATCATAATCTTCAACTACTAGTGCTATATGAACGATGGCTTGTTTCATATATTTCTCCTTTACTCATAGAAGTTTCCTTTGTGAAAATTTTCATTGCCTAGTTTCGTTGCTGTCATTTTAAAGATAACACATCCATCAGGACATACAAGTTCTTTTGTATATTTGCCTGAACCACCAATATTTTCTAGATTACCACCACTTCGAACCGCTTCCATAATTGGAAACATCATCATCATTGTCTTTGAACAAATCCCCTGTCCTTGTTCATTAACCGGACAGCCGTAGGTGCAACTGTACTTATCCCCGATTTCTTCTCCATTTCGGCAATATCTTTCCGTTTTTTCTCCACGTAAAAAACCTGTTACCTCGATATTCCATTCATATTCTTCATTATACCATTTTTTCATGTTAACCCTCCACTTCTACCCGTAAAAATTATATATTGTTCATTTGCTCTTTTAATTTTAACGCCGTGACAGCAATATCAGCGTCTCTCAATTTTACTCCTGCATCATGATAATGCATAAGTTCAGTAAATAGTTCATAAAAACATAACTTAATTTCAAAATTCTCGCTAACAGAACATTTCTTCTTATATCGTTCCAACAAAGAGAAGTACCTTCCATTTGCATTATTGAGTTGATACAAATCATATTCTGCATCTCCCCAACAGCATCCAAATGGGTCAATTACAGCTCTTACATCTGTCAACTCTTCGTTGAGCATAATATTCCATGTATTATAATCCCCGTGAATCAAACTTGATGTCGTCACCGGTAAATAAAAAATATGCTCAAAGTTATTGTATGCTTGCTCTATAATTTGAAAATTTTCTTTGGATAAGATTTTTTTTGAATAAAAGCTTTGTGCCGCACTAAATATTCGATCAACAATCGGTTTGTAATATTGACGCCAATCCTTTACAAATTCTGTTGCGTTTAATTCTCCAAATCCTTGGGTATTGGAGACTGAATGATACGCTATCAGATTATCAATAATTTTTTCTGCAATATAATCCAAAGCCTCTTCATTAACCGAAGGTTGTATTCCGGCATTGACTCCTTCTAGATATTCCATCATGAGTACATCATAGCCAAGCGCTTGATCTGCTTGATGCACCTGATATACTTTTGGCATAGGTATATGACCATACTTATTTAACGTTACTATCTGTAGCCCTTCATTTTGAGCCAATCCAAGCTTTAAATATATTTTCACCACAACTTTAAACGGTGCTTTATCAAGTGTTGCCAAGAAAACTTTTCCATAAAAGCCTCCTCCTAACGGATGAATATCAATTGGCTCTACCTCATAGTATCTTTGAATTACATTCGATACAACTTCATGCATATCTCACCCTCCTAGTGTATCAAGGCTATTAAATCATAATCCTTTTTTAAAATCTGTAGCTCTTCATATTCATCAAAAGCATACTCTAAATATGGTGAAATGCTTAATGCTTTGTCCATCATCTCTTTTGCTGACGCTTGATCGCCTCTAAGCATATCTATTCGTGCTTTATAGACATAAATAATTCCTGCTTCTTCATCTTCACTCCATAACTCATATAATAACTCTTGTGCTTCATCTAATTTTTCTAAATATATTGCGCAATCAGCAAGTGAACTCTTCAAATAGAACGATGGTTCCCCCAAAGTAAGTGCTTGTCGGTACCCATTATATGCATTCTCATAGTCCCCTAAAAAATATAATCCATCTGCCATCAACTCATATGCATATGTATTGCTACTATCAATATCAATAAGCTCTTTAGCTGAAATAATAAGTTTTTCGTATTCATCATAATCATAGTAAAACTCTGTCTCTAGGTCTAGTCGATAGGTTCGTCCATATGTTAATTCTATTTTTTCTAAAAAATCCTCCCTTGTTTGTTCAGTACCCATGAGGTAAATATTTTCTAGTATTAAATACAAATCATAATATTCTAAGGAATAATTGCTTAGCATATCCGTATATAGTGCATATCCTTCCTCTTCATCTACATAGGTGTAAGTATATTCAGCTAATAAAAGATCATATTGTAATGGTTCATTATTGAGACGAAATTGTTCGAGTACGTTTTCAATTTTTTCACTCTCCTGTGATTGACTATATAATGTAAGCAGTTCTTTTACGTAATAGCTTTTTGTTGGATCAATGGAAACCATCTCTTCTAATGCTTTTTTTGCTTCATCCATAACCTCTAAGTCTAAATAATACGTATATATCGAATACCATCCATCAATATCGTATGGTTGAAGTTCGATATATTTTTCCCAATACGCAATGGCCTCTTCATCCTCTAGTGCATCAAGTGTCGTAGCTAAACCATAGATAGCATATGAATTGTTTGGATTTGAACGCATCGCTTCTTCAAAGACTTCTCTTGCATTTTCATATTCACCTAGTCCATAATGACTATTTCCTAAATTGGTTAATGTAATTGAATCTTGAGGGTTCAGCTTTAATGACTCTAAGCTATATTCTTTCGCCTTCTCATAATCAAAAATATTTAAACACGCCCATGAAAGATTATTATATATTGCATCTTTCATAGAATCATTAGACACCTCTATCAGCAGCTGTTCATATTTTTCTATAGCTTCCTCATTCTCATAATTTAGAATAAGCCAATAACAATAGTTGGATTTTTCTTCATCATTTAATAAAGTATATTCTTCTTTATATTGCTCTAAAGTCTCCTTAACAAGTTCTTCTTGTACATCAAATGCACCTAAAGACTCCAAAATGTTATATTTTAAAATTCTATACTTCATCATATCACTATAGTCAAGTAGCGTATCCACAACTTCTAACGCCTCTTCATGTTCGCCTGTCAAGTGATATGCATTGGCAACTTGATAAAATGTTTCAAAATCTTTTTCTATACTCAGCTCATTTTGATTATAATGTTCAAGTATCTCCTGATATTGATTTTCAGAATAGAGTCTTTCAATATACATCTGTGGTGTTTCTAAAACTGAGCAAGCACTAAGTATAAGGCTCATTAATACAACTGTTATAATTTGTGCTTTTTTAAATGTCGTTTTCATGTTGTTCCCCTTTGTTTTATCTATGATATTTTTTTCTGTCTTATAGTTGTAGACATAAAGCAGGTCTTAGCCCACCGCGACACTTACCTTCGCTAATGTTACCTTTAAAGATATTATTGCCTTGAATACCTATATTACCATCTCCATGAATATAGACTGCCTTTACGCTTACACGTCCAGGTGAACGAAGCCACCACCACCATATCCCTTCTTTATAATATGCCGTTCGTTTGCTATTATTCATATCTTTTCTTTCGAACCAATACCGCTGATTTTTACCTGGATTATAAAGTTTTGAACTACTATCACCAAAATATTTACATACCGCCTCTTCCATACTTAGTAAAAATATTCTATCTTGCGTCTTTTCTCCACCTTTTGTCCCATACCATTCATTATCAGCATTTTCATTCGTTGTGGTTAGGATTCTTGCTCTATCTTTTTCTTCAAAACTGTCATAAAACGTATGATTAAGGTAGTGCCTCAGCGAGCACTCTGCCCACGTAATATCCTCATATACTTCATGATACGGACGTTGATCAATTATTTTTTCTGTTATAATCAACATCTTATCTTCTTGAATATCAAGAACTCTCCATGTATACTTGCCAAAATCTATCTTATCTCCTATCTGCATTGTAATCCCCCTTTAGTTTATTATCCTCTTTAGGATTTCAAATAAGATGAATAGCCTTATCACTTTCTTACTGGTTTTTCATGATTGTAGCTTTTTTATTCGATATTTTCAAGCAAACTACCCAATTCTAATGTACTTTTAACAATATACGTAGCTCCTGCTTTTGTCAGCTCTTCATAGGAACCATATCCATATTCAACGCCTATTGAATCAATTCCTACTACATTGGCGCCAATAACATCATGTTTTCTATCACCAATCATCACTACATCATCTTTTTGTTCAATACCAGCTTCTAGTAATGCTGTCTCAATAACCTCTGCCTTATTTGTTCGTGTTCCATCAAGATTACTTCCTATAATAACCTTAAAATACTTTTCCAAATCAAAGTGTCTAATAATTCTTTCTGCAAAAACTGTAGGTTTTGATGTGGCAACAATCAATATTTTTTCTTGCTCAATCAAGGCTTTAAGAAGCTCTGGGATGCCTTGATAGACATGGTTCTCAAAAATCCCTATGTCTTTAAAGTACTCCCTGTAAAGTTCTATCGCCTTATTTGCTTCATCCTCTGTAAAATTATAATAATCCATAAACGAATCTTTTAATGGTGGTCCGATAAATTTTGTTAATTCATCTAAATTGACACTCTTTTGTCCCATTTTGTTTAAGGCATATGCGACTGATTTAGTTATGCCTTCTCTAGGATCCGTTAACGTTCCATCGAGGTCAAATAAAATGTATGTATATTTCATATTGTTCTCCATTCTTATTGTCTGCAGTTATCTATGTTCTTCAAAATCCAGTCTTTAACAAAAATTATAGGCGCGGATAAATCACAGATAAATATAACGGGATTACTTCATCTACAAGGCGCCTATTAATTCATGCCTTACACTTTATTTTTTTACATAGTGCAATTGCGCAAATTGCTTAAATTGTCGAACACTTTTTAATTCCAATTCTACTTCGATATTTTGTTGATTGAATAAAGAAATACCTTTGCCAATGAGTGTTGGTGCCACAAAAAGTATGAACTCATCCACAAGGTTTTCTTTAACGCACTGAGATATAATCTCTCCTCCACCAACAATCCAGATATTCTCCCCCGCTTCCATTTTTAATGAACTAATGAATTTAGAAATATCTCCATGAATAAACTCCACATTTTCATCTGTTACATGTGGTGATCTAGTGAACACATAACATTTTTTATTTGCATAGGGAAAGTTTTCTTCTTCAAAATTCCTAATCCAATCATATGTTCTTCTTCCAAGAACCACCGTATCTATCGTATCGTAGAATTCACTATATCCATTATCGCCTTCGCCTTCTACTTTAAACAGCCACTCTAGCGAGTCCTTATCTGTTGCGATATACCCATCTAAGCTGGTAGCTATATAAACCATTACTTTTCTAGACATTATATCTTCCTCCTCTTTTTTCTATAATCTTTAATACTTTATAGTAAAAAAACACTCCAACAATCGCACCTAGTGTATTGAGTATCAAATCATCCACATCAAATATGCCCACGGATAATATATACTGTGTCACTTCGACACACATGCTAAAAACTAGTCCGACAATTGCACCTACTATAAACCCATTCTTTTTTTTATGTATATTTAAAAAAACTAATGTAAAGATACCCACCGGCATGAATACAATTATATTCCCAAGGATATTGATAGTAAATTGCAGCATCTGACTAAAACTATCTAAAACCAAATATCCTTGTATTGTTGTAAAAGGTTTCAAATTATATTGATTCACATGTCCCTTTGTTCTTCCGGCTAGCTTAGAAATAAAAGCAAAATAACTTATGAAGCAAATATATAATAAAGCTAATAAACTCATCCCTATCTGCAAATATTTCCGTTTTTTCTTCACTTGCAAACTACCTCCCTGTGTAACGCACGTATTCTATGTCCTTTCCTTCACAGAGGAAAAAACCAGGTTTTCCCCAACAAATATAATCCTCTATAGCTAAACTAAATATCAAGTATTTTATAAAATTAGACCGATAAGAACGCCGTCCTCTTTTCAAACTCACTTAGCAAATCTTTATGAATACCTTGTATGCATTATGCATTCTTGATATACATAACGAACTCTTCCACATGCGAATCTTCATTTAATTGCTTTTGAAGAATTTCAAACCCCATCTTTTTATAAAATAATACTGCATTTTTGTTTTCTGAGTAGACGGCTAAGGTTAACTTACTATATTTTTGCTTGGCAAAATTAATTAATTTTTCCCCTACACCACATCTTTGTTGTTCTGGTGATACAAATAAGGCTCCAATAAATTCTTCGTTAATGATACTGATAAAGCCAATAACTTTACTCTCTTCAATATAAAGATACGTGTCGCTGTTTGGTAAATAATTCTCTTTAACTTGAATATAATTTTTTCTCCAGTATTCTTCTTCAATAAATGAATGTGCTTTAATTGTAGCTTGTAGCCATATATCCATTATCGTCTCTAATTCTCTATTGTCTTTTTTTATTTTTCTAATCATATGTCTTCCACTTTCATTAATAACGACAGATACGAATTTATATCTGCCTATAAATTGCTAGTAGTAGTTACATTGTCGTAGGAGGTAATCATTTAATCACTATTTTCTTTTAACATTCTAAGCATGATTTTTTTAGTTTTAAAATATAGTCTATAATTGAATTGGTGACAATATGGGTCTGCAAAACCATGATATCCCTTATACATTTCCAAAACTTCGATATTCTTTTTTTCTTCTATTTCTTTCACAAGTGCTTCAACATTAAACTTTTCGTTTGACGCAAAAAAGATAAACATCGGCGACAAAGGAATAATATCAGTATAGTCTCTAATTCTTGAACCATAAAAACAAACAATTCCAGCGCTATGAACATATTCACTCATCATCCATGCGATAGTTGCTCCTATACTGTAACCGACAATAAAAACTTTATCATATCTAGATTCTAAATCCTTATATGTTATCAACGCATTTTGACACGCTTGTGAAAAACCGATGCAAGCAATAAAATCACTATATGCTTTTTCTTCTTCTTGATAAGAATAAATTTTATCTTGACTTAGTAAGTTAGGGCAATAAACATCGAATCCTAGCTCATGTAAAGCGTTGCACTTTTGCTTTATATTAGCATTTATTCCATAAATTTCATGTAACAAAAGTACAACTTTCTTATTTCCCACGGATAGTTGATACATATTCTTTCCTCATTCTTCACTGTACAGCGCTAGCGTTTTAGATTGCTTTTTCTTGGAGATATATCCGAAAATCATTTAAAAACTCTTCTTCACTCGCATACCCTGCAATTGAATAATCATCTGGGCTATTCATATATTCCTTATACTTTACAAAGTCCATATCAAAGCATTCTTCAATCATAAACTTAGCTTTATATCCGGCCAAATTATACTGCATCCGAATAGTATCTCCTCCACCTTGATAGGTTACGATAGATGATAAATTAGATGGTATGTCTTCCAAAGTAAATTCCATTGATTGTCCAGCCAGATAACACGCAATTCCTTCTCTAATATCTATATACCCATGTGGCAAGATAATATGAACAAGCTCATGAACAGGTATTTTTAGCATCTCTTCTTCTGTTTTAATACTTGTATCTGATGGAGATGTTAGATGTACTACACGTTCTTCATGATCTGCAAATCCTGTTGTATTCCCATTGTTCTCACCACCAAATGCCCCTTCCCAAAAGGCTGGCTGGTCTTTATATACAATAAAAGTAATCTCTTCATCAAAGGATACTTCAAAGTCATCGATAAATTTTTTATACGCCTGATTTACAACTTTTTCAACCCGCTCATCTTGGTTGGTATCAATATATTGAAAAACAAGATTTGGAGCTAGTGTAACTTCCTCTTCTACTTCTTCTAGCTCTTGCATCTCTTCATTTGCTACTTGAATATCATCCACCTCATTTTCTTGCTCATTGATTTGTATAGATTCTGTTTGAACAGTGGCCTCTCCACCATTATCCACCTCTGTTTGAACCTCCAATTCTTTTGCCTCACAGCCAGTCAATACGATCCCTAAAGTTAATGCGATAATTAATTTTTTCATAAATGCCTCTCTCTCTCTCTTTATTGTTTTATTATTCTTTATAGATTGTTAATTAAATCGAATCTTATTGCGTATCATTTGTCTGAACTCATCATTATCCCTAAGTCTACCTCCAATTGAGCTCATCCCAAAATCTCTACTTGCAACAGCTACTATCTTCGACGAACCACCATATGGCTCAATGTCCTTCTTTAACTCCGCAATTGCTTCTTCATAACCAGCTCCTCGATTAACAAAAATCACGAATGTTATCTTGTTAAGGTAGTCAGATGCTAGCTTGTCATCATCATGTCTATACACACCACACATTCGTTCATGAAACTTATAGTACTCCGAACACAAATGCCCTCTGTATACTGGTAAAGCCACAATTATCTTATCTGCTTCACGTATTTTATCTATAACGCCACCAAAGTCATCCTCAAAACTACAGCTACCGGTTTTAAAGCAAGCATAATTATAATCACAACAGCTACTAATTGAAAGTTCTGGAATATTTAAAATTAAAAATGCGTCTGAATTATTGGTTGATTCAATAAGTTCAAGGACATCTCTACAATTCCCATTTTTTCTCTTACTATAGTTCATCCCTAAAATCATCCGTTGTTATCAAACCTCCTAATCTAACTTACCATATTTCTTACTTTTAGTCATTTGTCCAATCTCTTAAAAACCATGTATTATCTATATACTCTAAGCTCTTATTATGGTTTGCCTTGGCTTTATATTTCTCATAATCCTCATACATGGCATCCATATCAGTCATCGTTCCTAATCCATACATTGAAACTTCAAAACTCCCCTTCTCCTCATCTTCTAATAAGCGATCAAAATCAATCCAACAAAAATCGCCATAATTATAAACTTCTTCTGCAATAAACTCTTCAATATCATCTTCTATACAATTCATAAATTCGTTGAATTCAATTCCATATGATAGTACTTTATTTTCTTCTTCTAAAAATGATAAATATAATAACTCTCTCGTCTTAGGCATAAGCTCTCTTCCTCTATTTTTTCTATATTTAGCTCAATCATCCTAAGGACTTACATTATGCGACGTCTGCTTCTGGCTCCAGCAATTTTATGTATCGTGAAAAGCTTAACATAACGATCTTCAATTTACAATTAAAGGGTTATTAAATTTTATTTTATATTATTAAAATGATGTATTTCCTGTACATGATTGCAATTGGCGTTATATATGTCGTTATCTATGGAAATTACGCACATGTCTAAGAACGATGCTCACACAACTTTTCCCATAATATTGTATGTTTTTTCATACTAAAAACCTGTATTGTTTTTTCTTTATGCTTTATGTCCAACGTAAGTCTGCATCCAAAGTCTTTTCTTACATTGGATATATCCTTAAAGCAATACTTATTACCCATATATATTATATAATCTTCACTTTCAAAAACTGAACTGAATGTTGGGGTTGGTATTAATAAAATACTCATCCCTATTAATATTAATAAGAATGCTCTATATTCCCCTATCGATAACAACGCCCAATACATTAAGTGCATTAAAATTAGTAGCACTAATTTTATGTAATAAGTCCTAATCTTTGGAGAATATATCACGCTTACATTCTTAAGATCAACTCTTTTCTTAAACAAAACTCCTCTTATAATAAATATCAAATATATCAAAATCACCAATCCATATAATAACAAAAAAAATTGCCTTTGTAAGGCTGTCAAATCCTCATTGATACTGTACGTTCGTTTATTTATTATGTAAAAATATGTTAAACCAAAATACACGCTAATGACCAAATATGCAATAATTCTTTCCCTTGTTTTTATTATATACTCCATATCTTTTTCTCCTATAAAACATCTCTAAACACTTTACAAATCATATCTTAACCGCTCCGTTTTTTTGAAGGCTCAGCACCGGACTTAAAAAGTCCTCACCCATTGAGGATGCTGATATTTCAAATGCTTCGTCCATCATTTTTTTTGCAAACATGATACTTCTTGATCAAACCATCTTTTAATGTCATCGCCTATGTCTAAGAGGGAATCATCCACTAATATGGGAATTCCTCGACAACCACCATCACAATGACCGACTTCTCTTTTTCTGCCACACCCATATCCTTTTGTAATTAACTCCTGTAAGATTGGTGGAAGAGTTCTAATGGTGTCTGTATATTCGTCGGTCTTTGTTGATTTTACATTAATATGGTATCCATTGTTTAGAGAAGCATTCATCCCCCATACATCCTTGCGCTTATAGCGATACTTCACATAGATATGAAAGCCTTTGATTTCGACTATACTGTTAAGCCCTTTGGCTACATAGCGCTGATGCAAGTGGACAATGAATTCCCGCACCTCTTTAGATAAAGGCTTTATCGTGTCTTGGACAACGGCTAGCACATCCGTTTCCTCTTTTTTCAATACTCTGTAATCACAACGCAAGAAAACATCCTGGTTGACAAGGGTGCCGTAATCTTTTTCGGCAATTGCCATCACTTTGAGACCTATCAGCATAGAGGGGGTTTCTGGATAAGTGAAGTATATGGTTTTGATATCCAGTAGATTTTGTCTATTGTTATGCATATCTATGCCTTCAATATGGATACCGCACGCTTCCAAAAACCGAAGACATTCAAGATTTTTTGTGACGGATAGCTTTTTATTGAACACGGTATTCTTGCAGGCAAGCGATTGGGAGCTCTTGTCAAACTTACTGTGATAACCTATGTTCATGAGCATTGTACCTATATTGTGCAGGAACGGATAATACACTGAAAGTGTCGTTCGATTCTCATATTCATGAGCAACTTTTTTACTCTTATCATAAGCTTCCCCTTTTGTGTATACACGGTTGTACAGCCGGGTCAAAAATGCTCTAAATGCTCGAATCCCCTCACGTATACTATCTTCATCTGCCAACTTTGTATATTCAGATTTAATCGTATATGCTTCCTGCGTTTCGGGCACTAAAATCTCGCTCAAATAGCTCGCTACCTCCTGAAGTGTTTTTCTCATGTACTTTCCTCCCTTCTGGAATCAATCACATCTATCATCATTTTTTTCTAAGTACTTCTGAAAAGCTCTTGTTCCTGTCTGTAGAAATTTGATTAATAGGATTGACACATAAATCCAAAGACCTATTAACCCTATCATTATTATTAAATTAATAATCTGAAATCCACCAAATAACCAATGCATTATTTTCCCTCCTTTCTCATTAATATAAAGATGATCTACTGATTCTTAATGATTTCATCAAATACTCCATAAAGATTTTTATCTTTTATTTCTTTCTTCAGCTTCCCTACCTTCCACTAAATAAAAATAATCCTCACATTCCTTAAATAAATTCTATTGCTTTATCAGCCGTTCGCAACACATCTTTCAAATAGTAGACCATCTACCCAATCTCCATTTATCATCATTACCTTTTTCTCTCTGCCCACTTGCTCAAATCCATTTTTGAATAAGACCTTCTGCGATCCTATATTCGTTGTTGATGTTCCAGCTTCTATAATTTTTAAGTCTAATTTTTCTGCGCCTTCTCCAAGAATTAACCTTATCGCCTCAGATGCATATCCCTTCCCTTGTTCATTTTCGCTTATCCTATATCCTAGTTCAGCCCTTTTACTGTTATGACCTCTAATGGAACTTAGGTTGACTCTACCAACCATTTTTCCTGACTTGTCACGCACTATACACATATAGCATTCACCATTCAATTGCTCCAATAGTATTTCATTCATTAGGTTTTTAAATGATTCATAATTAAAATATTTTGCTGGTCTTGGTGGTAAGGTTCTCTCAAAATACTGTCTATTCTCTAACTCAAAGTCATAGATTTCTTTTATATTTTCTTGGCTCATAGCTTCAATTTCTATCTTCATATTTTCCCAACTTTCAATTAATCCGTCATAGGAAGTACCAACCGATAACATTTATATTCTTGTGTAATTACTATGAAAATCTATATAGTCATCTATTTGTTCTATTATTTCTTCCAAACTAAAGATTTCTTCAATATGATACGTACCCGAAGGATATTTTTTCCTATAAATATACTCCGTTACAATTGCAGCAACCTTACCAGTAATCTCCCCTTCTCTCTTTCCCCTAACAAAACATTCAAAACCCCTTCTAACTCCATTCTTTTTTCCTAAAGCATCTACTTTAGCTATAAAAATATCCGAACCCATATTAGATTTCTTTAATAAATTTATAACCCCCTTCCTAAAAAAGTCTAATTTCAAAGTTTTAAGTAAACCTATTTTTTTAAATAAAACCAAAAAATGTGTAACAAAACGCGAATCGAAACAAATACGATTCGATACACTCTTGATATTTAGAGTTTCAGGCAAACCATGTTGTTCTGCAAAATCAAACCGATACGTATACCTATCTCCGAAAGGTTTAGGAAATTTAGTACTCTTTCCATCTTCTAGACTTTTAACCTGAATTGTTTTTCCTTTTTCAATAATATTAAATTTTGTATTCATATTATCAACCATCCATTCAATTGCCGCCTTTCCATGCCCATCTCCAAGGCCAAGCATTAGATTTATATCTGCATTGTCCAAGATGTCCAAATGGGATTTACTATATTTAACCATTAAATTAGTAAGACCAGGAGATAAACCAACACTCATAACAATTGTAGAATCTGATTTTTTAGCTCGCGTATGTAACGTCTGAATTTTTGAAAAAAAATCATATGAAGCTGTAATATCAATATAATTTACCCCCATTTTGATGCACTCTTCAATAAATTTTGTCTCCGTTTGGTCTAAGCACATTACCACAGTTGATACATCCTCTAATAGATTTTTATTATCCTGAGTATTGAATAAATCGAATTTCAATGGCAGTACACTTCCATTCGTTGTTTGTGTAAATTTTTTTGCTTTTTCAAAACTTCTACCGGCAGCAATAACTTTTCCCGGAAATTTTTCTCCTAAATCCCTACAAATAATTTTCCCTACATTCCCATATCCACCAATAACCAATATTTTATCTTTCATACTATTTAATCACCTTTCCGACAAATTTATTACCCAGTTGGCATTTCCACTTGAATTCCTATTTTGTAGTACTGCGTCAAAGGCCAAAACTCAAATTGCGTTGTCGCAACTTTATAATGGTAGCCAAGTCAGTATATACCCTCCGGCAATGAGACTCACCACATTGGCAATAAAAGTATATGCAATCCGCCTTGACACTTTCTTTTCTTTTACCAAAACAGAAACGGCAATAATTTCTGCAAAAAACACCCAAAATTCTCCAAAGAAATATATGATAATTGGGTAACTGGCAGCTACATCGACTGAATTGATATATATGTTCAACCCAATCTGTGTCATTAAATTGACTACTACAAAAATTGCCCATGACTTCTTCTGTCTAAAGCCAAACAAGTAGAAAATAAGCCCTTCAAGCAATAATGTCAGTATAACCCTTGAAAAGATTAGCAATATAGATCGACTCAAAGATTTTCCAGAAGTAATTTCCATATTCTTCATATTGACAGTATACGTATTGTGATAATGCCCTTTAATATCAAGATTATAGTTATAAATCTGTCCATTCTCTGATACTACATTTAACGTAAATGTTTCCGGTTTCTCTTCAGAAAAATACGCCTTGAACCAAAACTGTGCTTCAAAGGGATAATCTATCCTTCGCCCGGGTATTTTCTTGTCATCATACATCATCCATGCATCTGTCGCTCGTTGACCTCCTTCTAGAATAACTACAATTCCAGGTGGTTCCGCCGAATTAGCAGATGCGACTAATGGAAAAGCAATTGACAAAAATACACTGAATATTATTAACGATTTTATTTTTTTTATCATATTATCCCCCAAAACGGTAATCCATATCTTAATATACCTTCAAGTATACTTAAGTTCAATACTATCAATAACAATATTCTTTTATATCATTCATAGTAATTACTAATAAGTCCAGTATCCGAAAATTCACCTTTATAAGCCATAATAGTTGTATACCAAACATTGAATTCATCTGTCTTACCTTCATTGTCATATAAATTACTACGAATATCAAAGAACAATGCTCTAAGTACCGTTAAATCATTATGTTGATCTGCTGTTAATGTTCCATTGTCACTAAATTGAAAACTCATTGCAAAAAGTTCTTGGCTTAAGAATTCATGAAAATTCATAAGTTCTAACATCTCATTTGATTCACTTTCTGCGATACCTTTACCATACCTTGAAACATTCAACAATACTTTCACATTAGATACATCCATTATTAGTTCATTAAAGCTTGATTCAATCTTAGCTTTTCCTGAATCTTCATTAATTGAATTTCATCGCTATTACTACTATCTAAAACAACAATATATTCACCTAAATATTGCGGTTTAAATATTTCACTACGTATTGAATCTATAATACCACTTATATCAGTAAAATTATTATCAGACCATTCTGATTCCCCATTGAGAATTGCTGAAGAATTACTAAATCATCACTACCAATAGAAATAACTTTATTAACATAGCTGATTCTTGTTTCATCATACGAAAAGCCTGGTGCGATATATTCACCATCTCTTCATAAGCACCATATAAAAAAATTCCTTCAAGTAGTTCAGTCTTATCTATTGATCCCGGCTCAATAAAGTCTGGTATAAAATACATAATATTTGCTAATCGATTATTCCACTCAATTAGTTCTTCGTCAGATAACTCTGGATCAAAGTCAATGATTTCTTTATCTTCTACCACATCAGCAATGCCATCTCTTTCATTTGCTAATTCCTCAATAACACGATTCGTTTCAACTAGACTTTCATTGTCTTCCTTTAAACTAGAACAACCACTTAGTAAAAAAATTATAGTTATAATTATTAAATATCTCCTCTTACAATACCTCCAATTTAGAACTACAGAATATGTGTCGTCTATCAACAATTATATCTACAGATTACCATATATATGTTTTGTCAATTACAATTGATTTCACCTTGCCTTCACGCCCAAATACTTGCATAAAGTACCCACCACCTAATTCATAGATACGTTCATCAACATCCTGTTGAAGTATAATAGAATCCGAACCAAAAAACTCATCATAATACTGAGAGAAGTCGTCAAAATCGTCCCCAACTTTGTACCCTGACATTAATGGATACTCTTCTGTAGACACTATAATCCCCGTAACAATTCTACTAGTAGCACTGCAAATGAAATTGACACCTAATTCTACATTGTCTTGAGTAACAATTGAAAATAGTTTATCAGGATAATTATTAGCATAATTTTCCCTATATCTATTTTCAAACAAGCTAACAGCTTCATCCACTGTCATTCCAACACTAAAGTCTTGAAATTGCTCTATCTCTTCAAACACTAACGATTCATGATCATAACTAATAACCATCTCTTCTTTCACATATCCAACTATCGATCCATCTAAACAAACATAGCACCATTCTGTAAAATTTCCTTTATCGGAAGGAGTATCTCTATCACAAGCAACATATAATAAATCTCCTGTTACAATGTTTGAATCTGTATAATAATTATCATATGTAAGACCACCATAATATTCTACGTATGGCGCATCCTCTGATGGAAGAATTCTTAATGGTTCAACTAACTGCACTTCGACCTTAACGCCATTATCAACGTGTCCATTATATAAATCTGTGTACTAAATTCCTTATAAAAATCCAAGAATTTTAGCTGACCTTCATTAGTTACTAACTCAAGTTCTTTAGTCGATCCGTTTAAAATATAAGTTTCATTTTCTTTAATTTCAAGCTCCCCTTTCTTCTCAGAGATTAATTCTTCAATCTTCATATCATACTCTTCATTTAATACTGATATTTCATCCTCAAGTTCATCTATCTTTGATTCTAAAACCTCAACATAATTATGCTCTTCTTCATCATAACAACATGATGTAATCGCAAAAATTATAAGAGCTAGTATGTAACCCTTTCGTCTCATATAATATACCTCCACCTAATTATATATACTTTAGTCAATCAGAATGCTTATTTCACATAACGGCCTCGCAGTTGCCGCCGTGTACATCCTCCTTGCTCCTGCACATGTTGGGAACTGTCGTGTTATACAATATACTTAATCGTCTCACCTCATGTAAAACTTAATATTCACTGTAGTATATATTTCTAAGGGTTATGTTCGTTATTAAACTTTCATTAGTCAACTTATCAGTATCTATTGCAAATTGAACTATAAAGTTCCCGCCTAAATCAAATAACAATTCAGGATATTCTTCATATAATTTTTCGTCTGTATTCATTTCGTAGATTTGGCTGTATCGCTCAATAACGTCATTTGCATTATCTCCGACTTGCACCCCTTCTTTAGTAATAAAATTAGATGCATTAACAGATATTTCAGTTACTGTATAATAATAGTCATGAATGCTGATATTAATACCATCATATGCAAGAATTGGATCAAATCCTTTGTCTGAAATCTGTAATTCAAAATCTTTTCCTAGATTTTTTATAACATCTCTTATAGAATCACCAATATGTATACCATTGATCGCTTCTACTTCAGATACCATATTATTATCAATTTCATTTGAAGCTGTTAACACATCAATTAAGAAATTACATTTATCAATGTTATTGTTATTCAATTCTTCTGCTTCATTACTATTTGAAACATCATCTTCTAATTCATTTATTCTTTCTTTTAATTCTGTATTCTCATTTAACAATTTTTCGTTTTTTGATTTTAGCTCCGATATAACTTTATCATTATCGGTTCTTTTATCTTCTGTTTGTTCAATATTGTCAGTGGTTTCAATTTCTATCGGTTGATTTTTCTCATTACATCCTACGCTCAATAATATGATTAATAAGCTTGTTATTAAGTATTTACATTTCATCATTGTCTCTCCTTTTTCAGATTCCGTGTGTTGTATAACGGCCTCGGTTTACGACGCCAGGAAGCTTATGCCCTACTACTTCACGTATATCTGTCTTTAGTTCTGTCTTTCTACACTCAGCTGATAATGTGTTAAATTTAGAACTATCCAAATACTCTGGTACGATGAACTCATCATCAATTCCAATTATTCCTGCTAAATGTCTATTAAACTCGTAATAACTGACAGGCAATGCTCCTGCTATGTTCATCTTACCAACAAAGTTAACCTCGACTAGTTCAAGTATAGAACACACTAAATCGTGTATATGTACGAAGCTTACGTAAAAATTATCAGTGCGTACAAACTTTTGTCTAGTTTCACACTTGTCCCATAAAACTTTCATTCTTACATCATAACCGCCTTTCCTATCGAATCCATAAATGCTGCCTGGTCGTATAATCACATGGTTATGATGATCTTCTACAATTGATTCACCATCAATCTTTCCGTTTACATAAGTACATAAATATTCATCTGGCATACGTCTCTTTGGTTCAACATCTTCTCCTTGACACTTGCCAACACCAACAGTTGTGGAAAGATAAATAAAACGTGTATCATCATCAATGATTGAAATCAGATAACGCAAACCAATATCAGAAATTCTCTCCTCTATCTATGTTAGTGTTGAGTTTTGGCTAACGTTCCCCGAATTCACGACGTGTACATCTTCCTTGCTCCTGCACATGTTGGGAACTAGCGTGTTAGATGCAGTATATACCGGAAACTTTATCTCAGCTTCATTTTAATTTCTTCGATCTTTTCTGCGACTTGTCTACAGAAAATCACTATTTCTTCTTCATCTCCATGTGGTGCTCCTTTCCATTCGTCAACCCTTATTCCATAATATTTTTTTTGCGCTCCCTTGTACCTTGGAATAAGTTGTATATGTAGATGCTCTACATTATCGCCAAATACAAATGAATACACATGTTCTGCATTAAAATATTCTTTGAATACTTTGCTTATTATTAATTGAAACTTTCCAACTTCATATGATTCTTCAAGTGTCATTTCTGCTAAATCTGGTATATGTCTATTCAATTCTATAAACACGTAGCCAATATATGCACTTCCATTCTTCGGAAACATATGATAAACACTTATCAATGGCGTCGTTAGTATATGAAACTTCGCTGCTGCATTCCTTCTTTTATGTTTTTCGCATATAAAACACTTCTCCATATACAATTCACTCCTATCTTTATAACTAGGTATATATTGCAGCTAACGTTCTGGATACCCCCGCCGTGTACATCTTCCTTGCTCCTACACATGTTGGGAACAGTCTGTTAGGCAAGTCATATACGTAAGCTTCATACAACCTCTAATCTAGCTCAACAATTCTTTGAATCTCTTTCGTATGTTCATCGGAAGTGAAAACTTCATAAAGATATTCACGTTCATCAGATAAAACCTTTCCATCTATTTCATATGGCTCCGGAATTCCGAGGTAAATCGAAAACAGATAGTCTGCTAGCTCAACATACGTCATATATAGGTCTTCATTTACTTCACTAATATCTTGAACTACGATGTACCTAATATTATTAAATGGCCTTGATCCTTCTAAATGTGTAGATGTATTACATATATTCCACAATACATTCCTATGCTCATCTAATAAATCCTGGGTCAGTTCTTCTCTTTCATACATACTAATGAATCTAGAAAGTTCAGAATGCACCAACATCATTACTGAAAATGAGCCTTTAATATCTTGTTCCCTGTGTTGATCCTCAAGCATCCTCTTTTCTCTATAATTGGCTATAGAAGCAATAGAAATAACAATCAATAATAATGTTAGTATAGATATAACTACTTGATACTTTCGCATATTGTGATTCTCCTTATCTAGTATATGATTACGCCTAACGGTCTTCAGTTTACGACGCAAAGAGCTTACAGGGCGAGCTCATGCGTGTGAAGCTTCAGCTGAAACGCTAATGCGCTCCCGACTCGGTTAGCGATCGCAGTGTTGTTAAATCGTATGTTATTGTATCGTTATTAACGGCCTAATTGCGATTCATTACAACACCAATATGATTCAGTGACCGAATAATAAATTCATTATCTAAGTCATCTCTTAAAACAATATATTCCAGACTACCATTACCACCAAAATCTGAAGATTCAATTTCTGATTCTAGAATAATTGTATCCTTATAAATATCAAACCGAAAAACCTTGGCTTCATTGCCGGCTGTGAATATGTATTATCACTTTCAGTAGTAAAACGTAGGTTACTATCCATAGATGGGATTTCCATAACGATCTTAAAATCACGTCTCTCACTCGAATAGTTTGTTAGCTCAAACTCAAAAAAGAATTCAGTTAACTTCCCAGCATTATATGAATATCTGAATACACATTCATCATCCAAAGCAATAGATTTCAGATTATCAAAGCTTCCGATCTTCGCTTCAACATAACTACTATGAATAAAAAACATTGTGTTACTAATAACGCGAAAATAATGAAATGTTGTTTGCCACGTATTATCAATTTATCATTTATGAATTTATCACGGACTAAAAAACAATGAAAATTAGAAGCATAAACACAAAAATCGAAATATGAGTTCCTTGGTACCCATCAGACCAAGCTGGAATACCTAACCATTCAAAAATTATATCACCTATTGCACGACTATGAGTTGTATCTATCATTGCATAAAAGAAAAATGAAATTAACAATACTGGTGTATATTTCAACATCCAATCCTTCATAATATCTCCTTTCTAGAGACTAGTTCATAATGTCCGATAACGGTCCGGCTGTTCCCGACGTGTGCATCCTCCTCTTCCTTGTGCATGACGGCAATTTTCGTGTTAGATGTTGCCCTACTCGACCGAGGAACGAAGCCATAGACGGCGGAGTAACGACCATGGACTATACCAATTCTCGTTACTCTATTATGATAATTCTCAAATCTCACTCTTAAATTTCAATTTGTGTGGATACTTAGATTTCAATTCTCAGGACCTATTATATTATTCAGCATCCATATCATAAGAATACGATTTATAACCTTTATAATATACAAGTTCATTTCTATTATCACTCCAAGAAGGTTTAAACTTATTAGTCTCGCTGGAATCTACTACTCTTTCCTCTTTTGTCATAAGATTATAAACAAATAATGTTGTCATTTCTCCGCTTTCCATATAATCATCAAATGCTATAATGTCTAAAGTCACTGGATAATCACTATATGCTATCCATCCAGTATTCGGATTTAATACATATTCATCCGAGCCAAATCTTTGGTCATTGTATTTAGTGCTTTCCCATGAATCCGTATCAATAGCTACATAAGCAACTGTTACATACGTTTCCATCAACGAACACCACAAAACACTTCCATCATCATTCCATTGCTCCAAACTGACACTTGTATATTCTTCCGTATTCACATCTTCCTCTGAAATTCGGTGAAGCAATTTTCCTTCCACATCATAGATATCTATATTATCTTCAACTTCAACAGCGATTAATTCTCCATCTTCCGTTACACGGAATTGAAGCCCTTTTCCCTCAGCAATCATTCTAGCTTCTTCATAAGGGCTAAAACACCATAAAGCATCTGACCACTCATCTTCATTTTCAGGATTTTCCCAATCATATAGGGCGTAGATTTTATCACCATGGAATTCAATATTGTGGAATTGACGATCATTAACAGTAAATCCTTCAGACACTTTTTCTTTTTCATCTTGATCTAACTCTTGTGCTACTCCCAAATCTTCGTCAATATTAACGGTATCATCAGTAGGAATTTCATTTTCAACATCTACTGATGAACTGTTTGAACAACCACTTAGCATAAGTATAAAAATTAGTAGTACATAAATATATTTAGTCACCTTCATATCTTAACCTCTCATCCTCTTTTTAATACAATTCAACATCCCTACGAATCAAAATTTAACGCTCAATATTTGCAATCACCTCATATTAACCCTGTACTAACACTACATGGACGTAGTGCGGAATAAACCTTGTTGTAAAACCTCTTTATCTATCTTAGAGGCTTATCCTACTCCCTCATTACTTCTTGCTGCTGATTACAATCATTTGTTTTCTCTCATTAAGCACTCACAAAAATCTGATGCTTGGTGCCACGATAAATTATCTCAACTTCTTCTTTTGGCAAAGGAGTCTTTAACCTTACAATCGGCTCAGCAGTCACTTTCTTTTTGCATTAGAAGCTACATCCATTTATTAAATGTTTTTACCCAAGAGATGACTGATATTCGAACTCTAATGATTGCTCTATCCAAAAAACTCCCTGCTTTTGATTTATTAACATCAATTCCTGGAGTTGGCGAAATTACTGCCATTACCATACTCTCAGAAATCGGTGATATCCATAATTTCAACTCATCAAAACAACTAGTCGCTTATGCCGGTATTGATCCGTCTGTTCATCAGTCCGGTTCCTATACTGCTCGGAATTCAAAAATTTCTAAGCGTGGTACACCTTACTTACGAAAAGCTCTTTACCAGGCCACTGTAGCTGGTATTTCCAATCGAAAAACTGGACCTGCTAACATGACTTTACATAAATATAATATCTTAAAAAAACTCAAGGCAAACCTACAAAAGTTGCTATCATTGCTACTTGCAATAAACTTCTTAGAATCATTTACGCCATGCTTACTAATGGCGAACTGTATGTTCAACAATAATTAGTTTAGATTTTGAGAGGTCTTTTTGTTGTGCCTTTTTTTATCCTAAAAACTTTTACTTGACTGGGATTAGCTGGTTTAGCTGAAGTCGACAACGGAAACTTGCAACTTACTCTAACATATCGCGAAAACTATAAATACCTTCTTTTCTATTCTCATATATGTCGTAACCTCGCTTCACCAAAAATGCAAATGATGATAATATATGATGCCTCTTTATGAAATTCTTATCACCATCGATTAGATTCATCAGAAATTGATGATAATCAAGTACACCATTAGCTTCTGAAATCAAATGCTTAATAGGCGCCATCAAGAATGACGACAAGTACATCATCGAATTATCATCAACCAATTCTTCAATAACTATAGTTTTTCTACCATCAATTTTTATCTCCTGATGCTGTATAGACATAAAATCTTGTAAATTCTCATATAGAAAAATCATTGCGTAGTCATTATGTAGATAGCTGTTCACAGTAAATATCTTTTGGCCATTATATTCCAACTTGTATCGGATTAACGGACCATAATCACTATTGTGAATATTCAAATGCTTTTTTGCGTCATTATCATAGATCGAGGTCAACTTAAGACCTTTAGGAAATATAAAAACTCGCTCACCAAAGATATCAGTAAACATAGATTTCGATAAATCTTCTTCAAGTGTAAGTTTTCTGTCTTGATTCAAAATGTAATCTGAATCAAGTAACATCCAGTAGCTTTTAATCTTTACTGCAAAATATAGCTTTGCGTTAACAGACTCTGCAAATTCTTGCTTCTGTAAAATTAAATTCCTGCTAATCTTAATTCTTCTCTTCTCTGTAGACTTTACTTCTATAACCAGCCGTGTTCCATCTTTCATGATCACTAAAAAATCTGATGATACAGAATCTGTAAGTTTTGACACACCTTCTTCAAAACCAACAATAGATTCACACCATTCAAGTAAATATATCATCAGCAAGAATTCTATTTCGTTATCTTTTCCTTTTATTCTCGTCGTAGTATCGACTTGTTCAAGACCTAACATATCTGCAACAATTTGCTTCTGATTATCATCAAGGAAACACTTAATACTATGGTATGCTTTAACTTTCTCAATTGATGTACTCATAAATCCTCCAAAATACTCAGTTATCGATTTCAGCTAACGTTTCCACTGTTCCCGATGTGTGCATCCTCCGATTTCCTGCGCATGTTGGGAACAGTGTGTTAGGAGAAGTTATTATTCGTCCCCTCCCCACACCCTTAAAGGTGTATCAACAAGAGCATCTGCTCTTGATACTGTCATCCCCTTTATCTTCTTATGTTTCTTAACATCAATAGTACCAATAACTGTGACGTTTTTCTTTATTGCCCTAAAGCCAATTCTTTGTAGCCAATATAAGTAATACTTATGATCCGATCGACCTTGCTTCTCATAGAATTTAGGACTTGGAACACTTCCTCGAACTTCTTTCTTCAGAAATTTCGCTTTTTTGTACACAGATAAATCTGGTAAAGATTCACCACAATAATCAAGTAGTATGACTAGTGATTGCCCATATTCTTTATTACTATGATCTATGTCTAAAACTAAGTATGCCGCAAACTTGTTATCAACAAATTCTATAGCCAAACAATCGCCTTTCTGAAATAAAGGTTCGTGTACAACCAACTTAGGAATACGTTTTGGTTTTGGATTATCTGACTGAAGCTTTAAAATAAAATCCTCTAATATTCTAATTCTCTCACTACAAATATCTAGTCCTTCATCAAGCCAATGTTGAATACCTCGTCGTTCCCTAAAATCATTAATTACTTTATTCAGAATATGTTCATCTAACACTCCATATTCCCATTGAACTAGCGCAAGCGCTATGTATACTAAAGGTCCTTCATCTGCATCATTCAACAAATCTGAATACCTTGATATTACATAAGAAGTTGCATCATTAAACGAACCAGTCGTCTTGAGAGTGTCTCTATAATCGCCAATGACGTCCTTCGATATATCATCTTGTCCAATTCTAATACCAAACGTACCCATTAATTCACCTCTTAACCAGAATAATAATTTCTCCGTCACCATAGAGCCGGTGGTCACCTACCGCCCCTGGCACAGATCCCGGCGTGCGGAACTACCGCAACGGGCTCCTCAGTTGTATATCTCTACTTCCGTATTAAACAATCCATTGTATTTTCATCTGTTCATTTGTGTTTTCTGTAAACGGTTTTATTAGTGGATAGTGCTTCTTTAGTTTTTCTTTAAATTCTTGCCAATTAAAGCTTCTCCTTTGACTTCTTCTATTTAACCATTTATATAGCAAGTGTTTGACAACATTGTCCATTTTAATTATCATCTGATAATTTC
>Ga0207721_100128_pt1 | contig 48792 bp, 47 predicted proteins | sample TtaePargueraPR_3_FD_187756 | JGI IMG/M metagenome (GOLD analysis project Ga0207721, IMG submission 187756) | Aerobic enrichment media microbial communities from Bioluminiscent Bay, La Parguera, Puerto Rico - Tt and P2 (1) (SPAdes) | ecosystem: Environmental > Aquatic > Marine > Unclassified ...
ATATGAACTTACAATTTATAAGTAACCACTTGGTTTATTACCCCTAAATCTCCTGTAGGGGACTTTAAGCCTCCCACTTTAGGGGAGGTTTGGAGGGGTAAAAACGAAACAGTTTCAAATTGAAAGTATCATTGTAATGTAATTTTCTTTTTGGACACCCTCTTTTAGAGAATAAAGTAAACCGAATGGTCGGTTCTGTGATGATGAAAATAAAGTACATCCGTTTGCGAACTACATTTATTAAAAATATTTCTTTTGAGACAGCATCCTGCCGAATGGGGCGGATAAAGAAGAGCAAGAAAACAAAAAGTATTATGACTGAAATTTTTAGGACAAACGTAAAACATGAAAATGATGCAGAACGCATTATCTTTTTATTAAAATTAAAACATAAGAAGTTAAAAGTAAACTTCGACTTGGAAGATTGCGACAGCATTTTGCGGGTTGAAAACCGAAACGGAAATATTCCGGTAATTTCAATTATAAATATTTTACAAAAAAATTACTTTCTTTGTGAGGTGTTGCCTGATTAGGCCACCTTTTTCTCAATTTCAATTCAAAAAAAACAACCGACATCTGCTTTTTCTTTATTCAAACCCGATAAAATAATAAAACAAGGGAAACGGCACATTCCCCTCCTAATTCACTGTCCATCAACTACTGGGACAAACCACCATTCGCCCCTCCATTTCGGGACAAATGATTTTAGAGCACAAAAACGCACCATTAATCCATATTAAGCACATCCTTGTCCCTTTAATTTTCGTTACTAAAAATCGCTTTTCATTTTTGCACCGGCATTAATCAATTTCGATGCTAAAAAAAGGATCCGCACCAACAACCACGAATCCCGGCGTCCATTGACTACCATTCGAAACAACTAATCAAAACATGTTTTAACCCAATAAATATGTCGAATATCTGCTTCGTAGTAAAAACGATACAAATTCAATAAATACAAATGAATTTAAAAACGCCATTATTATCCACAGGAATTACAGGCTGGAAACTTGCCACCAAAGCTTTTTCGGAAAGCGACAAACAAGTACTAAGGAAACAACAATTCAAAATTTTCTGGCATGCATTTAAAAGTCCGGGGTTTGCCTCTCAATGGTTTACAACACTGGAAACTCCCGAGTACGCTTCTATCACTACCTACAGAGAACGCCTTTATATAAAGCCTTTTCGGGTGTATCAATCAACAAAATGGGATAAAAAACAAAAACAGAAAGTAATACATGATACTTTTCGGCTGATAAAAAGCAAAGGACCAAAGTTTAAACAGGTAATTAATATGGATAGCCCCATTACAATAGCAGATTTTAAACTCAAAGATGATATAAATGCCCGAATAACACTCGGATACGACGACAAATACCGAAAAGAAGGAGAATTGGTTTTATTTTTTACCTGCAATGCATTTGGAGGGCTGATATCGGCAACTGCTTTCTCATTCGAAGAACTTCCAAATAAAAACTGGGTTTTACGCGTTGGTTGTATCCAAGGACACAAAACAGCCTGCGAAAAAAAGGCACAAAAAAGCATGTATGGCCTCAGACCAAAAGCCTTAATGGTTTATATTGTACAGGAATTTGCCCGACAACTAAACATGAAAGCGGTTTACGGGGCCGGCAATAACATTCAGGCCAATAATAAAAAACATGCCATCAACATTCCATGGCTTCATAAAATAAGCTTCGATTATGATGCAATATGGCTCGAATCCGGCGGCACAATAGAACCGGACGGATGGTTTTCCCTGCCATTAATTCCGATAAGAAAAAGTTTAGAAGAAATAAAATCGAACAAACGCAGCTCCTATCGAAAAAGATATAACCTGCTTGACAATATATCTTCGGAAACAGCCCAAAGCGTCCACGACAACTGTATGCTTACCAATCAGGAACAACAACATATTGCTACAATCTATAACTAAAATAATATTAGCGTTGAAATTGCTTTGTATTTAGAGCTGTTATTAATCTATCGGGATACCCCAATCGTACAATTGAATTCGTCTCTGCAAGAAAAATTTACAAAACTAAAAATGTTTCTTTTAACGATATTCTCACTTGATTGAATTGTTTTACATTCTATTATTGAACCCACTTCGGGGTTCTTGTCATTTTGAATTATTGTACCGTAGGTAAAACCGACGGCTATTTTTGCTTAGCCCTTTTTCAGGGCTGATAATCATGTCCTTTTGTCTTTGTTCATTTTTAATTATAACCTCAATAATGTGGATTTCACTCGTTTATAACTGTCTGTTTTTTTAAAGACATAACTCATGGAACTGACCCCGATAAATTGGAGCTCGTTTCATTTCGTAAAAATCGACAATTTTAGGGAAAAGACTAATTCGCGGATAAAAAATACATCATCCCCAATTGCCTCATCTGCAAATCTGCGAAATCTATCTCCAGAAAATAAACACTCGTCGCATTTCATTTCAGGCAACCAGATAAAGCTCTTTTCTTCGTGCAATAATTTCAAAAAATTACAACAATGACTAAGAAAAAGAGGCGAGTCTGCTTAACCATCTTACTACTAATAGTTACCATAATAACTATTGGTCAAACGCCAGAACCTCTGGTTACTTACGAATATCAGGAAGTAAGCAGCGTTGAGTCGATTGTTCCGGACGGATTGAAACGTTCGAGTTTAATTGCCAACCGGGCGGAAATCATAAAAGATATAACACATTATGTTTTTAAAAGAATAAAAAAATAAAGCCAAACTGCGGGAAAACAGCTCTACAAATTTCAAATTCCCGTCTATTACATTTTACAACAATTAAACAATGTCAGACAAAAGAGGCTGTCTTGCAAGACAGCCTCGCTTTTGCAAAGCAGTACCGACTAATTTCTTCTCCCGGCGTTTTCGTGGAGTATTAATGGCAGTTTTCGTTGCCGCTAAATTCCAACAAAAAGACGAACATTTTTTTTCAGAAAAACAGGAATCTGTCGTACTCCCATGCATGGTTTTTATGAGAAAAAATCATCAGGAATAAGCTTCTGCATATAGCGACTAAATTCACACAAAAAAAATGATAAAAAAAATAACTTTCATTATAGCCCTTTTTATCCTATGCCAGGCACCCATGGCATACGGGCAGGACAAAATAACACTAAGCGGCTTTATAAAAGACAAAGCAAGCGACGAAACATTGATAGGTGCAACCGTTTTTATAAGAAGTGAACAATTGGGTACAGCAACCAATGCTTATGGTTTTTACTCGCTAAGTGTTCCTCCCGGAGAATATACCGTTGAATACTCGTTTGTTGGTTACGAAACAAAAGAAATTCAGGTAAAACTGGAAGCAGATGTAACGCAAAGCGTAAGACTGGGAGCTGCAAGTGTAGAAATTAATGCTGTTACCGTTAGCAGTAAGTCGCGCAACCAGAATATAAAAAAGACCCAAACCAGTGTAGTACAAATGGATGCAAAAACGCTGAAAAAGCTACCGGTATTGCTTGGCGAACCGGATTTAATGAAATCGATACAAATAATGCCAGGCATACAAACCCCTGTTGAAGGAAGCACTGGGTTTAGCGTAAGAGGAGGCAGTATGGATCAAAACCTTATCCTTTTAGACGAAGCACCGGTTTATAATCCGTCGCACCTGCTGGGCTTCTTTTCGGTTTTTAATGGAGATGCCATTAAAGACGTAACGCTTTACAAAGGAGATATCCCTGCCTCGGCAGGCGGAAGACTTTCGTCGTTGCTTGATGTTAGAATGCGAGAAGGCAACCGGCAAAAATTCAGAGCTTCAGGCGGCATCGGGCTTATTTCGAGCCGGCTCACACTCGAAGGACCGATAAAAAAGAATAAAGGCTCTTTTATTATATCAGGGCGCCGCACTTATGCCGACCTGTTTCTAAAAATGTCAAGCGACTCCACCATCCGTAAAAATAAATTATTCTTTTACGATTTCAACTTAAAAGCCAACTATAGCCTGAACGACAATAACCGTTTCTATATTTCTGGCTATTTTGGAAGAGACCAATACCGACATGGAAGCAAAATAGGATTTCGCTGGGGAAATGCCACCTTTACTGCCCGATGGAACCATTTGTTCAGCAGTAAACTTTTCTCTAACCTTACCCTTATCTACTCAAAATACAACTACAAGATGGAGATGAAACGGCAAACTCCGGAATACGACTGGACTTCGCGACTTGTAAACTTTAGTGCAAAATATGATTTCAGCTGGTACATGTCGCCCAATAATACAGTACGGTTTGGAGCACAGGCAACCCGTCATTTTATTCAACCCGGGAAATTTACAATATCAGGAGAAGAAAGCGATTATAAAGTTCCCAATAATAAGGCCTTGGAATATGCCGTATACCTGCAACAGGAACAAAAAATAGGCACAAAGTTCAGCTACAACCTGGGACTTCGCGTGTCGGCCTTCCAAAATATAGGCTCAGCAACCGTGTACAAAATCGAAAATTTCGAGGTTACAGATACCATCCACTACGGAAAAAACAAAATATATAATACCTATGTTCGGTTAGATCCTCGTTTTAGTGCCCGCTATTTAATAAACGAAGAAAACTCGTTAAAGGCATCGTACTGCCGCACACATCAATATGTGCAGCTTGCATCTAACTCACAGGGAGGCTCTCCGCTCGATGTTTGGTTCCCGGCATCAAAATACGTAAAGCCGCAGGTGTCTGATCAGGTTTCAGTTGGCTGGTTCCGGAATTTCGACCGTAACCGGTGGGAAGCGTCTGTCGAACTTTTTCATAAATGGATGGATAACCAAATTGATTTTGATGCCAATGCCAATCTGCTGCTAAATAACCAGCTCGAAAAAGAACTGCGTTTTGGAGAAGCAAAATCGTATGGTGCAGAATTCTTATTAAAAAAGAACGAAGGAAAACTTACCGGTTTTATCGGCTATACCTGGTCGAAGACAGTGCGTAAATTTCCCGATATCAATGACGGGAAAGAATACCGTGCCAACTACGATATTCCTCATAATATAAACGTTATGCTTAGCTACAAAATCTCAAAACGTGTTTCGGTTTCAACGGTATGGAACTATCGCAGTGGAGTGCCGGTAACCTACCCTGTAATGCGTTTCTTGCACGGAGGTTCCTCGCTTCCTATCTATAAATATAAAAACAATGAAAGGATGCCTGACTATCATCGTCTGGATTTATCAATGACAATTGGCAACAAAGAAAAACCCGGGAAAAAATGGGAAGGCGAATGGAAAATCGGCGTTTATAATGCTTATAACCGGGGCAATGCTTATTCGGTTTATTTTGAACAGGATTCAAAAAACACCAACCATATGAAAGCTTACAAAATGGTTATGTTCCGGGCAGTTCCGTTTATTAGTTACAACTTCAAATTTTAAAAACAATGATACATAAAAACAAAATTGCAACAGGGCTGATATTCCTGATAATGATAGCATGCAGCAAAATTCCTTTCTCGCCAGATGTTGACAATTACAATGACAACCTGTTGGTGGTAGATGCAATAATCGGCAATTATTCAGGCTCAAAATCAATAAAACTCTCGCGTACTGCAGCTTTTTTTAGCGACAGTTCATACACTATGGTTTCAGGTGCTGTTGTTGAAGTATCCTGCAACAATCATGCTTTTTCTTTCGAAGAAAAAGAAGAAGGCATATATGAAGCTCCCGAGGAGTGGACTCCGGAAATTGGCAATAGCTATACATTAAAAATTACAATTGACGGAGAAACCTACGAAGCTAATTCAACCATGCGTCAGCCCGTTAACTTGTATGGAATTAGGGCTACCCCCGATGACGATGATTTTAAAATAACAGGAACTTTTAAAGACAACGAAGAAGAAGGTGAACATTTTTTATTTAAATATGCCATAAATAATGTTTGGAATGACTCGGTGCAAAACTGGGCACTGGTAAACGACAAACTGGCGAATAATATCAGGTGGGAGGACATGAAACTTTTTGATGAAGTAAAAACAAACAAAGGAGATACCATAAAAGTTATTAGTTTTGCTATTAGTGAAGATTATTACAGCTTTTTAGAAGCAGCTCAAAAAGATTTGGAAGAGCCATTGCCCTTTACGTCACCCGCCGGAGTTCCCATAGAAGGAAATATCAGCAACGGCGCACTGGGATTTTTTGAAGTAACATCATTTGTTGAAAGTAGTGGAACTCTTGTTATTCTAAATAATAGTAGTAGTGCAATTTATAAATAATATCAGGAATATACTGTGGCTAATTTTTAACATTTATCTGCTTTCATCCTCGGCAACAGGAGCCGAAAAGCAGGACTCACTCATTATATCTATCGGAGAGCAAAACAGCTCTCTGATAGTAACATCTGTTGCCGATTTTGACAGTTTCGATATAAACAGCATTACCGGGGATGATAAAAACTGGACCTACGAAATTTCGCTGAATGAATTAAGACACAATAATCTAATCATAGCCCGAATAGACATTAGCGGGTATAAATACCTAAAAGATCCGGTAATCTATTTCAGCGGGCAACTTCCTCAATACGCCCTATACCAGGATACCATAAAACTATGCGCTTACAACAATACATCAGGAATCAAAAAAAATATTGTATCAAGAGTATTATCTCTGAATCCGGAAGTACCAATGGTGCTCTATTTTACAGGAGGTTATCGGAACTTATTAGACCTACCTTCCCTTGAATACCTGAAAATAGGCGAACGAAATGCCGTAATTGCAAGCATCGTTCCTTTCCCTTCAGAGCCATCATGGCTTTTAAATGTAACATTAGCTTTTATAATATTTACCGGAGGACTGATCTTCTTTCTATCTGCATGGTTTTTTAAATTACGCAACAGAAAGATGCTTATTTATCTAGCCATTTTTTCACTCTCTTCCGGGATGGCATCTCTTTTAGACCTGTTTCGTTCGCTGCTAAACCTGTACAATGTTAATATAACAATTCTCCTGCTTATTTTAGGGGCACTAACGCCCTGGGCATTTATCGGATTTCTGAAAAATACAATTCAAACCCGGTTTCACGTTTTTTTAAACATTGCTTACTGGTTAAGCCTGGGCTGGTGTTTATTTTTCCCGATACTTGTCTTGCATGTTCCTTGTTTACTTTTATACTGGGGCGGAATTGGTTTTAACCTTATCCTGATATCGTTAATCCTAATCAAAGAACGTATCTACAAAAAGAGAATTTTTCGTTTACCATTTATCGGTTTTATTGTACTCTTTTTTTTACTTCTTATTGAGTGTCTTTACAGCCTCTCGGTCATCGCGTTTACGGTCAATTCCAATTGGGGTATACTGGCTCTTATTCTTGGCTTAGCTGTATTTTTCATCCGCGACGTGGCTTTTTCAAAAAAACAGGTAATTGAATACAAAGAAGAAATCAGCCGGAATAAAATAAAAATGCTGATGCTTGAAAACCAAAACATTCAATCACAAATACAAGTACTAAAAAACCAGATTAATCCACATTTTCTTTTTAACAGTTTAAACACCCTTGCATCACTCATCCAAATCAATACCGAAAAAGCTGCTGAATTTGTACAGCGGTTCTCCATTCTTTATCGGAACATACTGGACATGAACGACAAGTCGCTCATCAGCATAAACAAAGAACTGAAAATGCTGGAAGCGTACATATACCTTCAGAAAATGCGAAAAGGAGATGCACTTAAGTTCTCCTTTTCGGTAAGAGAAGAAGACCTTGAACACATGCTTCCTCCCCTGGCCTTACAACTGCTGATTGAAAATGCAATTAAGCACAACGAAATATCAGACGAGCACCCAATGCTTATACGAATTACCAGCAACGGCCGCTTCATTGAGATACGTAACAAGCTGAATCAAAAATACATAACCACAAAAAGAGAAGGCATCGGGTTAAAGAACCTGCTGTCGCGTTACGAACACTTTTCGGTTGAGAAGCCTATTTTTCAAAAAACCGATAACGAATTTATTGCACAAATACCCATAATTCCCGACCTATGATAAAAGCTGCTATTTTTGAAGACGAGCATCTTGCTGCAACACACTTAAAAAGACTGTTGCAAAAATGCGATCCTGAAATTGAAATCAGGGAAATTATTCCAAGTGTAAAAAAAGGCATAAAATGGCTGAACAATAACACCTGCGACCTCATCTTTTTAGACATTAACCTAGCCGACGGAGAATGCTTTCGTATTTTTAAGGAGGTAGAGATTAATATTCCGGTTATCTTCACCACTGCCTACAACCAGTATGCCATAAAAGCATTTGAACTGAATAGCATCGACTACCTGATGAAACCCGTGTCGGAAGATTTATTAAAACGAAGCCTCATAAAATTTAAAACTCTGCATAGCAACATCCAATATCAGAAAGGAAATATCAAAAACCTTATTTCCGATTTTCTGGAGCAAGGGAAAAATTATAAAAAACGCTTTCTTGTTGAATCCGGCTCAAAAATAAAATCAATACCTGTTGAAGACATCGCATACTTTTATGCCGCCCAAAAAAATGTTTTCTTCAAACACCGAAACGGTAAGACTTACGATACCGATTTGTCGCTCGAGAAACTGGAGCAGGCACTCGACCCCCGTTTTTTCTTCCGGGTAAACCGGGCTTACATTATTCATATTGATGCCATAACGAATATGTCGGTTTTATCGAACCGGGCCATAAAACTTACACTTACTCCTGCTACCGAAGATTTGGTAACCGTATCGGTAGCTCGGCTTAGTTCCTTTAAAGAATGGCTGAACCAATAGCAGAACCGTCAACCTTGATATAAAACGGCCACCATTTACGAATGCCACACACTTCGATACTCGCAATATCATTCGGATCTATTTCTTTTGAATCAAATTCATTCTCTGAATTTTTCATAGCAGCCCCAAAATGCTGCACTATAAAAAAGAGACTGAGGTGCCGGTTTTAGAATATACTGCGCCGCTTAATGTCTCTAACGTATAGCTGAAGATTGGTTTTTCCTCGGTACTCGTTCTCGTGAACTGAATAGCAAATGTCGAAAGGCGAACCGGAGGTTATTACCTCGTAAGCTTCCGACTGTTTAAACGCAATGCCCGGGAAAATTCCGGAATTGACATCGGGTTCTACCAGATCGAGTTTCAGGTGTTCTTTTGTTTTTCCTACCAAACGGCTTGTGCCGGCATCAAAAACATCTTCGGTAACAAAAATCGGCATCATATTGTGCGGGCCAAAAGGTTCGAACTGTTTCAGGATACGAAAAAAACGCGGGGTAATCTCACTCAGTGTAATTTTAGCATCCACATCAATGGTTTGTGTTTGCTGTTCGTCGGTAATCTGGCTGCTAACAATTTCTTCGAACCGACGCCTGAATTCGGGAATATTTTCAATTTTCAGGGTAAGTCCGGCAGCATACATATGCCCTCCGTACGATTCGAGCAGATCGCTACATTGTCCGATGGCCTCGTAAAGGTCAAAATCGCGCACCGACCGGGCCGAACCGGTCGCCTGCCCATTCGATTCGGTAAGAATAATTGTTGGACGGTAATAATGCTCGGTTACACGCGAAGCAACAATCCCGACAACCCCTTTGTGCCAGTCGCGATTATACAATACAGCACTATTCATCGACTTTAATTCGTCGTCGTTCTCAATCATATCCAGAGCTTCCTGGGTAATATCGCGATCAAGCGTTTTGCGGATTTCATTAAAAGAGTCGATTTCTTCGCCCAGCAGGTCTGATTTGTTTTCATCGTCGGAGACTAATATTTGCACCGATTTTTTTCCGTGTTCTATTCTTCCGGAGGCATTCAATCGTGGCCCAATCTTAAAAACAATATCGCTGATTGTGATTTCGCTTCCGTTAATTCCGGCATAATTAATAATCGTTTGCAGCCCTACTCCGGGATTCGAGTTTAATTTCTTCAGCCCGTAATAAGCCAGCACCCTGTTTTCGCCGGTAATGGGCACAATGTCGGCAGCAATACTTACGGCCAGCAAATCAAGTAAATCGTATATTTCTTCGTAATCAACATTATTTTTTTGCGAATAGGCCTGCAATAATTTAAAACCAACACCACAGCCCGAAAGTTCTTTGTAGGGATATTCACAGTTGGATTGTTTAGGGTCTAAAACCGCCGCCGCAGGAGGTACCTGATCTCCCGGATTATGGTGGTCGCAAATAATGAAATCGAGCCCGCGTTCCTTTGCTTTTGCTATCTTTTCTACTGCTTTTATGCCACAATCAAGAGCCACCACAAGGGTAACGCCATTTTCAATGGCATAGTCAATACTTCGGGGCGATATTCCATAACCTTCGCTGTAACGATCCGGAATATAATATTCAAGTTCTTTAATACGCTCTTTCAGGAAAAGATACATCAGTGCTACCGAGGTGGTTCCGTCAACATCGTAATCGCCATAAATGATAACTTTTTCCTGCTTCTCAATAGCTTTGTTCAGGCGATCAACAGCCTTGTCCATATCTTTCATTAAAAATGGATCGTGAAGGTCGCTAAGCCGGGGGCGGAAAAAAGCTTTAGCCTGGTTGTAGGTTTTTATGCCACGCTGTACCAGCAAACGAGCAATAACCATGCTTACATTTAACGCAGCAGAAAGGTGTTTTACTTCATTTTGGTCGCCTTGCTTCTTTAAGTTCCAAATTTTATCCATGCTACGTTATTTAAACATGCAAAGATAAGAAATGCCTGTTCAAATTGAAATAAATTATGAATTCCTGCTATTATTTTTTGTTTCCCCTGCCTGAAAAGAGCAGAAGCAACTTGTTTTATTATCTTTGCCAAAATTCTTTTATTTAGGATTTTGAAGGGACTGAAAAAAATAACAGACGAATTTAGAAATTACAAAAAATGAGCCATCAGGAATTAAGCGAACAGGAAATTATACGAAGAAATTCGTTGCAAAAAATGCGGGATTTGGGGATCGAGCCTTATCCTGCCGCACAATACCATGTAAATACTACATCTGCCGAAATAAAAAAGAACTTTAAAGAAGAAAAAAAGAATTTCCAGGATGTTGTAATTGCCGGACGACTAATGAGTCGCCGGATTATGGGCAAGGCCTCGTTTGCCGAAATCCAGGATCACGAAGGACGCATACAGCTTTATGTAAATCGCGATGAAATCTGTACAGGAGAGAATAAAACATTGTATAACGATGTTTTTAAAAAACTACTCGACATTGGCGACATTATCGGGATAAAAGGTTTTGCTTTTTATACCCAAATGGGCGAACTCACCGTGCACGTAAAAGAACTTACCGTGCTGAGCAAATCGTTACGCCCTCTTCCGGTAGTAAAAGAAAAGGAAGGAAAAACTTTTGATGCCTTTACCGATCCGGAACAACGTTACCGCCAGCGTTATGTCGATTTAATTGTAAATCCGCAGGTAAAAGATACATTTATCATGCGCACCAAGATTTATAATACCATGCGGAATTTCTTTAACGAAAAAGGATACATCGAAGTTGAAACACCAATCCTCCAATCAATCCCCGGCGGAGCAGCAGCGCGTCCGTTTGTTACCCATCATAACTCGTTAAATATTCCGTTGTATCTTCGTATTGCCGACGAGCTTTATCTGAAACGTTTAATTGTAGGTGGTTTTGAAGGTGTTTACGAATTCTCAAAAAATTTCCGTAACGAAGGCATGGATCGTACGCATAATCCGGAATTTACCTGTATGGAAATTTATGTAGCCTATAAAGACTACCGCTGGATGATGGACTTCACCGAAGAGATGATTGAAAAAGTGGCTTTGGCTTTGCACGGTACTACAAAAGTACAGGTGGGAGATAAAGAAATAGACTTTAAGCGTCCGTTTAAAAGAATCAGCATGATTGATGCCATAAAAGAGCATACAGGCATTGATATTAACGGCATGAACGAAAAGCAACTTCGCGATGTGTGCAAACAACTTGACATTGAAGTTGACGAAACAATGGGAGAAGGAAAAATTATCGATGAAATTTTTGGGGAAAAATGCGAAGCCAACTATATCCAGCCGACTTTTATTACCGACTACCCGGTAGAAATGTCGCCATTATGCAAAAAACATCGCGATAATCCGGCACTGACAGAACGATTTGAATTGATGGTTAACGGGAAAGAATTGTGCAATGCTTATTCTGAATTAAACGACCCGATTGACCAATTGGAACGCTTCCAGGATCAATTAAAACTATCGGAAAAAGGCGACGACGAGGCCATGTTTATTGATATGGACTTTGTTCGTGCACTCGAATACGGCATGCCTCCAACATCAGGGATGGGAATTGGTATCGACCGGCTGGTAATGCTTATGACCAACAGCCCGTCAATACAGGATGTACTGTTCTTCCCTCAAATGAAACCGGAAAAGAAACCGATTGAAATGACAGAGGAGGAAAAAACAATATTTAATATTCTGAAAGATAATTCTCCCGTTGATTTAAATGAATTGAAAACCCAAACCGGGTTAAGCAATAAAAAATGGGACAAATCGATAAAAGGACTTACCTCTAAAAAAGTGGCTAAAGTAGAAAATACCGATGCCGGTCTAATGGTTAAGTTGCTGTAAAAACGTAAAAAGCCTCTTTAGCTCAGTTGGCAGAGCAGCTCATTCGTAATGAGCAGGTCGTGGGTTCAAGTCCCATGAGAGGCTCCGTACAAATCAAGGGTTCCAAAAGGTTTTGGAGCCCTTTGTTATTTTTCCTTCATACATCTACATGTTGGATCTTGCAAATGTTTGGTTATACCACTTCTATAAAGAGAAATCAACAAATAGGCATTAAACAAAGATTGACAAAATATTCATCCGATAACGATACCTGCCTTTACGAACAACCATCAGATAAACAAAAGACACAGATTACGCCTGACATTGTTTTTTTATGATGGAAAGAAGGAAAGCAACCGACTTGTTTTTACTTTAGTTTCCAATGTTATCTTTTTTGTTTTTTCTATACCCCAATTTGGCGATATTATTCATATAATATATTTTTGTCTTCATCAAATTACACTTTCGCAAGAAGTTTTTTGATTATATAGAAGAGTGGAGAGATCGGGCTCTTAGAAACTCTGGCAACCTTCAGTAAAAAAGAAACGGTGCCAATACCCGGCCGATAACGGAATTATAATTAAAGAGGAATCATGAAAAAATTACAACACAAATCATTTTTCACCTGCTATTTGTACAGGGCAAATATGTGTATGCGCCCGCGGTTTTAGCCGCTCTCCAAAACATTTCGAGTTTCAATCATTTTTAAGTTTAAACAAGAACGCAAAAGAAGTTCAAGGTTCAAAGTAAGCGTTACAGCGACTGCCAACTACGACTGCAACCTTCTTTTGCATTAACTACGATTATGCCAAAAACAAAAACATACAAAGAAATTAACCGGAAACTTAAATCGGGCGATGCAGTGGTACTTACCGCCGAAGAAGTTTCCGAACTGGCGAAAAAGCTGTCGCCGGAAGAAATTGTCGAAAAAGTTGATGTTGTAACCACTGCTACTTTTGGTGCAATGTGCTCATCAGGAGCAATTATTAATTTCGGGCATGCCGACCCGCCCATCCGTATGGAAAAAATCAGGCTGAACGGCGTTCCATGCTACGAAGGCTGGGCGGCTGTTGATTCCTACATAGGTGCAGCGGCGTGTAACCCCGACAATCCTAGTTATGGCGGTGCGCATGTAATTCAGGATTTACTGGAAGGAAAAGATGTTGTTCTCGAAGCCTGGGGAAAAGGCACCGACGATTACCCACGCAAACACATCAAAACAAAAATAAACATTAATACCGTTAACGAATTTACACTGTTTAACCCACGCAATGCCTACCAAAATTATAATGTAGCAGTAAATACAGCAAAAAGAATATTACATACCTACATGGGCACACTGCTGCCAAACCTGCGCAACGCAACCTACTCTACATCAGGCGAATTAAGCCCACTAATAAACGATCCGGAAATGAAGACCATAGGTATAGGCACGCGTATTTTCTTAGGAGGTGCGCAGGGCTTTGTGGTTTGGCCGGGCACACAGTTTCATACCTCGCGTCCGAAAAACGAATATGGCGTTCCGGTAACCAATGCCGCAACGCTTGCCGTAATCGGCAATCTGAAAGAAATGTCGCCCGAGTACTTACAGGCGGCATATTACGAAAAATACGGCACCAGTATGTTTATCGGAGTTGGCATTCCTATCCCGGTGCTGAATGCCGACATTGCCAAACGCGTATCGATAAACAACAGCCAAATTGAAAGCCACGTAGTTGATTTTGGCATTGTTGGAGAACCCAAAGTCGGACAAGTAACTTTCGAGCAATTGCAATCGGGAAGCATAACAGTAAATGGGAAAAAAATTCGCACGGCACCAGTGGCAAGTTTGGCAAAAGCCCGGAAAATTGCCGGAGAACTGAAAGAATGGTTGTTAAACGGCGAGTTCGAGGTAAGCAAGCCTGTTCAATTATTCCCGACAAATACTTCGCTAAAATCGTTAAAAGAAACAGAGGTTGACAATGACTAAGAAAAGATATATACTGAATTTCCCGCCCGAAAGTGGCGATAAGGCTTTTACTTATTATCTGGTAAAAGATTACGACCTGCGTATAAATATACTAAAAGCCGAAGTGTATCCCGGCAAACGCGGAAGCCTTCTTTTGGAACTAGAAGGGAAAAAAGAAAATATTGAAAAAGGGGTTGAATACATTCGGAACAGTAAGGTTACCTGCGAATCGCTGGATAAACGTATTCGTTGGAACGAAGAGAAGTGTATCAACTGTGGCAACTGTACGGCCGTTTGCTTTGCCAATGCACTTACAATGGATAGAACCAACTGGACACTGGCTTTCGATAAAAACAAATGCGTGGTTTGCGAATTGTGCATTGCTGCCTGCCCCTTGCATTTGTTCGAAATTGATTTTCGATAAAATTTCATACCTTTTGAGACAATACCATTCTGTAAAAAGAAAATATATGCCAACAATATTTGAAGAAAGAACATATCGCACACAGTTCAATTCAGAACGTTTCAAAGGTTTTATCGTGAAACACTTGGAAACTGATTTGTGGATTGGTGTCAACCCATCGTCTTTTGATGATAAGATGCAGGAAGTGGCGTTCAAAAAAATGGAATCTCTTCGCAACGAATTTGATGGTTACATTGCAAAGGAACCGTTCTACAAAAAGAGTTTGAAGCCCTTTCAGCCATCGGATTTTGCGCCAAAGGAAGCCGTTGAGATGGCTATTGCTGCCGAAAAAACGGGTATCGGCCCTATGTCGGCAGTAGCAGGATTGTTTGCCCGGGAAGTTGGCGAAGAAATTCTTCGTAACTTTGAGGTTAACGAACTGGTAGTGGAAAACGGCGGAGACATTTATTTCCAGTTGCAAGATGAATTGCTGCTTTCTGTATTCGCCGGCGAATCGATACTCTCGGAACGTATAGGTATGGTTATTTCGCCTGAGCATAAAAAATTTGGCGTATGTACCTCGGCAGGTACCGTTGGCCCTTCGCTAAGTTACGGAAAAGCCGATGCCGTGGTGGTGGTCTGCAACGATATACTATTGGCCGATGCCTTGGCAACTGCCCTTGGCAACAAAATAAAATCGCCCAATCATGTGGAGAAAGTGATTAACCAGGCAAAAAACTTTCCGGAAATTCAATCGTTATTAATTATCTGCGAGGATAAGGTTGGAGTTAAGGGCGATAGTGAAATAAAAATACTAAAATAGTTTAACTATAGAAACGCCATGACGCAGAGAATTGGTATTGCAACTTATCCCTTAGTCCCCTCAAGGGGAGAAAAGAAAGAAAAAGACTTGAGAAAGAATAAGTACAGAAAATATTTGAAATGAACAATAAAAACATAAAAAACGAATTAAAATCCCGCGTATTGGTGCTTGACGGCGCCATGGGGTCTTTAATTCAACAATATAAATTAACAGAAGCGGATTACAGGGGAGAGCAATTCAAAAATCATCCGAACGACCAAAAAGGAAACAACGATATACTGTCGATGACTCGCCCCGATGTTATTGGCGCAATTCATAAGGCTTACCTCGATGCAGGAGCCGATATTATCTGTACCAATACGTTTAATGCCACCAGCATTTCTCAGGCCGATTATGGAACTGAAGAATATGTTTTTGAAATAAACAAAGCCTCTGCCGAAATTGCACGGAAGATAGCAGACGAATATACCGCTCAAGACCCGCAAAAACCACGTTTTGTTGCCGGTTCAATGGGCCCTACCAACAAAACCCTTTCGCTATCGCCCGACGTGAACGATCCCGGGTATAGGGCAATAACGTTCGATGCCATGCAGGAAGCCTATCGTGAGCAGGTAGAAGGCTTACTTGCCGGTGGTGTTGATTTATTGTTGATTGAAACCGTTTTCGATACGCTAAACGCCAAAGCGGCTATTTTTGCGATTGAAGAAGCCATGGAAAAACAGGGGCGACAGGTTCAGCTAATGATATCCGGAACAATTGCCGACGCCAGCGGACGTACACTCTCCGGGCAAACTCTGGAGGCTTTCTTGAATTCTGTTTCGCATATCAACTTATTGAGTATCGGGTTAAATTGTTCGCTTGGGGCAGCCGATTTATTGCCTTATGTAAAAGAACTCTCGCAAAAGGCGCCCTTTCATATCAGTTCTCATCCCAATGCCGGCTTACCGAACCAGTTTGGACAGTACGACGAAACGCCCGAAATTATGTCGGGCTACATCAAAGAATACCTCGCCAACAGCTATGTGAACATTATTGGCGGCTGCTGCGGCACTACGCCCGAGCACATCAGGACTTTTGCCGAAATTGCAGAGAAATCGACCCCGCATAAGCTCCCAAAAGTATCAACAAATACAAAGTTGAGTGGATTGGAGCCACTTACCATTTCACCCGAAACCAATTTTATGAATATCGGCGAACGTTGTAATGTGGCAGGATCCCGGAAATTTGCCCGTTTAATTCGCGAAAAAAAATACGAAGAAGCTCTCTCCATTGCCCGTGCACAAGTCGAAAACGGGGCGCAGGTGGTCGATGTAAATATGGACGACGCCATGCTTGATGCCGAAAAGGAAATGGTTACCTTTCTCAACCTGATTATGGCAGAGCCCGACATTGCAAAGCTGCCGATTATGATTGACTCATCAAAATGGAACGTTATCGAAGCCGGGTTGAAATGCCTACAGGGAAAGTCTATCGTAAATTCTATCAGCTTAAAAGAAGGCGAAGAACTTTTTATTCAGCATGCCCAAACCATAAAAAAATACGGGGCGGCAGTGGTTGTCATGGCTTTCGACGAGAAAGGACAGGCCGATAATACCGAACGCCGGAAAGAAATTTGCAGCAGAGCTTATAAAATCCTTACCGAAACGGTACATTTTCCGCCACAGGATATAATTTTCGACCCAAATGTGCTAACCATCGGAACCGGGATTGAAGAACACAACAATTACTCGGTGTCATTTTTCGAGTCGGCAAAATGGATAAAAGCAAACCTGCCTTTTGCAAAAATCAGTGCAGGTGTAAGTAATGTATCTTTTGCTTTCCGCGGAAATAATGTGGTACGCGAGGCGATGCATTCGGTATTCCTGTTTCATGCCATTAAAGCAGGACTTGACATGGGAATTGTAAATCCCGGAATGTTACAGGTTTATGATGAAATACCCAAAGACCTGCTCGAAAAAATAGAAGACCTTGTATTGAATCGCAGGGACGACGCTACAGAGCAATTGCTGGAATTTGCCGAAACACTGAAAGGAACGGCAATAAAAGAAACAAAAAAAGACGAATGGCGCGATTATCCGTTGGAAAAAAGGATTGAATATGCCCTGGTAAAAGGATTGCCCGAGTTTGTAGATGAAGATATGGCCGAAGCTGTTGAAAAATACTCGCCGGTACTAACCGTTATTGAAGGCCCTCTGATGGATGGTATGAATGTAGTTGGAGAGCTTTTTGGCGCCGGGAAAATGTTTTTGCCACAGGTAATAAAATCGGCACGGGTAATGAAAAAATCGGTGGCTTATTTATTACCATATGTCGAAGCAGAAAAAGCAAAATTTAAAAACGCATCGGCACAAAAAAAAGTACTGCTTGCTACCGTAAAAGGCGATGTTCATGACATTGGAAAAAATATTGTTGGCGTAGTGCTGGCATGTAACAATTACGAAATTATCGACCTTGGCGTAATGGTGCCCACCGAAAAAATTATTGACAAAGCGGTAAAAAACAAGGTAGATGTTATTGGACTAAGCGGGCTGATAACCCCGTCGCTCGAAGTAATGGTCGACTTTGCCAAAGAAATGGAAAAACGCAAACTAAGCATTCCGGTTATGGTTGGCGGCGCAACAACGTCGAAAATACATACTGCGGTAAAAATTGCCCCGGAATATTCAGCCCCGGTAATTTATGTAAAAGATGCTTCGCTTTCGGCAAGTGCCGTTTCCAAACTGTCGTCGGGCGACAAGGAATTCCTGCAAAAAATAAATAATGAATACGAGCAGATACGACAATTCCAGAAACAACGAAAGCCTAAAGAATACCTATCAATAAAAGAAGCACGTGCCAACAAATATCAAATAGACTGGAAAAAATCGCCGGTTTACCAACCTAATTTAACAGGAGTAAAACACTTTATTGATTTTCCGTTAGAAGAAATACGAAAGTATATCGACTGGACTTTCTTTTTTGTTGCCTGGGGACTAAAAGGACGTTTCCCGCAACTACTCTCCGACGCATCACAGGCAAAAGAAGCGAAAAAATTATACGAAGAAGCAAACGTGCTTTTAGACGAAATGATTGAAAAGAAAATGGTTCAGGCAAACGCCAGCATGGGAATCTGGCCGGCCAACTCAAACGGCGACGATATTATTTTGTACGAAGGCGAGAGCCGGAAAAAAGAAGCAGGACGATTCTATCACCTTCGTCAGCAAGGCAAAAAGAAAGAAGGAATGCCAAATTTCTGCTTGTCTGATTTTATTGCTCCTGCTGGCTCCGGAATACATGATTATTGTGGAGGTTTTACTGTTACCGCCGGAATAGGAATCCAAAAATGGATAAAAAAATATAAGGAAGAAAACAACGACTACAAAGCGCTAATGATTGAGTCGCTGGCCGACCGTCTGGCCGAAGCTTTTGCCGAATTAATGCACCTGAAAGTCCGTAAAGAATATTGGGGCTACGCCACAAATGAAGATTTGCCACTGGAAGACATATTAAAAACCCGTTATCAGGGAATTCGCCCTGCATCGGGGTATCCTGCCTGTCCTGAGCATTCGGCAAAAGAGAATCTCCTGAATTTGCTACGAGGTAAAGAAATCGGCATTTCATTATCAGAACATTTTGCCATGTATCCGAATGCCACGGTTGCTGGGCAATATTTTGCCCATCCGGAGGCGCGTTATTTCAGTCTCGAAAAAATAAGCAAAGATCAAGTTGAAGATTATGCCAAACGCAAAGGAGTGCCCGTTGAATTTGTGGAGAAATTTTTACCGACAAAATTGAATTATAAGTAGCTTTTGTTTTATTGAAAACTTTTTATCGGTCTAAATTTTTGCATAGCCCGTTTTTTCTATGAGAAAAATAACAGTCATGCTCCTAGGTGCCTCAGTTATTATCTCAGCCATAGGGCATTTCATCCACAAATTGCACGAATTACTCAAATTATACCAAATCTTTGGGGAGTAGCTAAAATTAGAAAAAGTGAGAAAAGCGAACGAAAATTTATCTCGCTAACATTTAGTTAATTGCACTTTGAATTAAATAAAAGTATTCCAGCCGCGCGAACGGCATATCCAATTGTCTAACGGGAATAATCGGGGGTGCTCAGAATTATGTAACACTATTACATTGAAGTTTTTTGCCCTTTCGGTCGAATTTTACTTTTTTTGCGAATTAGGATTTCGCCTGTTGGCTATTTTATTTTATCTGAAACTTTCCCAATAACTTTAGTTAGTCCTGAGTTATTGTCAATCTTGTTAAATAAGCTTCCCTTGCCGGAATGCAAGAGGATATTCCGGATGTAGGTAAAAAGACCGATGGCATGGGCTGCAAAAAGCACCGGATCGCGACGAAAAACAGCATACGAAAAAATCATTAACGAGCCGGCAGTGCCAATAATCCAGAATCCCAGGGGCAATACCGATTCTTTTTCTTTTTCGGAATAAATCCACTGGTAAAAAAAGCGCGATATAAAAATAATCTGGGCAATGGTTCCCCAAATCATCCAAAAAAAGGTAACGTCTTTGTTTCTCAGGATGGAATTAAAACTTCCCGACATAACCAACAATATCCAGTATGCAACAGGGATAAGAATTGATGCAATACGTACCAGAAGATGCATTTTGTTCCATGCATTTTTGAGTTGAAGATTACGGATATAGATGCTGTACACCAACGATTGCCCGATAACAATTGCAAAATCGTGCCTCAATACACCGTAGCTAAACATTAAAAGGCTTGCCAACAAACTAATTTGCCAGTAAATAACCGGCGAGGTAACTTCTCCTTCTTTTTCAGATTTAAACCATTGGGCAACTCCTCGGGCAAAAAACAACCCCTGAGCCAAAAAACCAAGTCCGATTATAAGAATATTGTTCATTGAAGATTATTTTATACCAAATAAAATCGTACATAAGAGTTTAAGGAATAATCAGCGTGTCTGAACAAAATTAGAAAGATTATTGAGTTTTTCTTAATTTTTTCAACGTTTCCCGGGCAGCATTTTGGTGTGCTTCTTTTTTTGATCCTCCGACTCCTGTTCCTACTTCTTTTTCGTCAACTTTTACAATTGTTTTAAACTTCGGATGTTTTTGATTGGGGTCTTCTGTTGTTTCAAATTCAATTTCGTGTTTATTTTTCTGACACCACTCTATCAGCTGGCTTTTAAAATTTGAATCTTCCTGCTCAATTTCGTGCAAGTCAACAAAATTAGAGAGAATACGTTTGGTGACGAAAAATTTCGCTGTTTTATAATCCCGGTCGAGATATATGGCACCAATCAAGGCTTCAAGAGCATCGCCGTAGATATGGCTGTTATCGTTTTTTGTTGCTGAATTGGAATGAATAAAAATATGCAAGCCCATCTCATGAAATAATTTGGTAAGAATAGCCCTGTTTACCAATTTCGATCGGGTTTTGGTTAAGAATCCTTCTCCTTCCTGTGGAAAACGGTTGTACAAAAAGTCGGCAATAATGGCTCCCAAAATAGCGTCGCCAAGGTATTCCAAGCGTTCGTTATTTACAAGATTCCCCTGCGAATCGACCGTAGAGGCAGATTTATGCATAAATGCCAGGTCGTATAATTTTAGATTCCGGGGATAAAAGCCGAGCAAGTCTTTTAGAAACAAATAAAACCCTTTTCGTTTAGACAAAAAGAGTTTTATCCGTTGTACTATTGTTCTAACCACGTTTTTTATTCGTATTTCTTGAGAACCAAGGTCGCATTATGCCCACCAAATCCGAATGTATTGCTGATTGCAACATTAACCTTCCGTTGTTTCGCTTTGTTGAATGTAAGATCCAATTTATTGTCAACTTCCGGGTCTTCGGTAAAGTGGTTTATTGTAGGAGGTATTATGCCTTCCTGGAGCGCCAGTATACAGGCAAGCGTTTCTGCTGCCCCTGCTGCTCCAAGCATATGACCTGTCATCGACTTAGTAGAACTAATGCTTGCCTTGTAAGCATGTTCGCCAAAAACTTTAATGATTGCTTTTGGTTCTGCAACATCGCCCAGCGGGGTTGAAGTTCCGTGAACATTGATATAATCAACCTCTTCCGGTTTTACCCCAGCATCTTCAAGCGCCCATTGCATCACCAGGCAGGCACCTTTTCCTTCCGGTTCCGGAGCTGTCATATGAAAAGCATCGGCCGACATTCCGCCTCCGGCTACTTCTGCATATATTTTAGCGCCGCGTGCTACTGCATGTTCGTATTCTTCGAAAATAAGCGTAGCAGCACCTTCTCCCAATACAAAACCATCACGATCTTTATCAAACGGACGGGAAGCTGTTTTAGGATCATCATTACGGGTAGATATTGCCCGCATTGAATTAAACCCGGCAACTCCGGCCTCGTTCACACTGGCTTCCGATCCCCCGGTAACGATAATGTCTGCTTTTCCGATTCGGATCATATTAAGCGCATCAATCATAGCGTGAGATGATGAGGCACAGGCACTTACTGTTGTGTAGTTCGGGCCTCTGAAACCATATCTTATTGAGATTAAACCACCTGCAATGTTGGCAATCATTTTAGGAATAAAAAACGGGGAAAAACGGGGACGTTCTTCTTTGTAAGCCCTCTCTTCTTCGTGAAAAGTCTGTAAACCTCCGATTCCTGCTCCCCAAATAACTCCAATTCTGTTAAGATCTGTTTTTTCCAAATCAAGCTGGCAGTCATCTATGGCCTGAGCCGAACTGGCTAACGCGTATTGTGTATATAAATCGTATTTACGAATCTCCTTTTTTTCCATATACACAAGAGGGTCAAAGTCTTTTACTTCGCAGGCAAACTGCGTAGCATGCTTTGAAGCATCGAAATGAGTAATGGGGCCTGCCCCACTTACTCCTTTCTTCAAATTTTCCCAATATTCCTGTGTGGAGTTCCCTAGAGGATTAATGGTACCAACACCGGTTATTACAACCCGTTTAAATTCCATAAAATGAAAAATAAGAAATTTTACTTATTAAGTGCATTTTCGATGTGAGCAACTGCTTCACCTACTGTCGAAATTTTTTCTGCTTCGTCGTCCGGAATTTCAAGATCAAATTCTTTTTCAAATTCCATGATTAATTCTACTGTATCTAATGAATCTGCACCCAAATCATTAGTGAATGATGCTTCTGAAACTACTTCACTTTCGTCAACACCAAGTTTATCAACGATAATTGCTTTTACTTTTGCTGCAACGTCAGACATAATCTTAAAATTTAATTAATACTAATTTTAGTTTTTAATAATTCGGTGCAAAGTAATACATTTACGCTTTATATTTCCAAGAAAAAAATTAAAAAAGATGTTAACGCAGGATTTTGAGAGGGAAACTATTTCCCCGATTCGAACAAATCGTTTGAAAAGTCGACAACTTTTTGTATACTAAAAGGCTATGAAAAAAAAATTTGCGATTTTTGCTTCGGGAGCGGGTACAAACGCGCAAGAAATATTCAATTATTTCGCTGAAAACGAACATTTTATAATCGACTCACTATGGTCGAATTCTCCCAATGCACATGCTTTAATCAGAGCTGGAAAACATGGGATATATAATTGTGTTTTCAATCGTCAACAATTTTATGAAACCGATGAGATTGAGAGAATATTAAAAAATCGTAAAGTCGACCTGATTGTTTTAGCTGGTTTTTTGTGGTTAATCCCTCCATCCCTTATCCGAAATTTTCCGATAATCAATATTCATCCGGGACTGCTACCGAAGTATGGAGGAAAGGGTATGTATGGAATGAATGTCCACAAAGCAGTTGTGAAAAACAAGGAGCAGGAATCGGGCATATCCATTCATTATGTAAATGAAAAGTTTGATGACGGGAAAATTATTTTCCAGGCCAAATGCCCGGTATTGCCCGATGATACGCCTGAACAGCTTGCTCAAAAAGTGCACGAACTGGAATACAAACACTTTCCCCGGGTGATAGAGAAAGTTTTATCCGGCTTATAAAACTGCATTTGGGAAAAGGATACAACAGGTTTTCTTTATTATTTCGTTCTTAGGCTTTTTCAAACCTTTGTGATGACAACTATTCTCTTTTGATCTGCAAAAGAACGATTCCAATATAACTCAACTTTTGTTCCTGTTCTGTTGCCTACTTTTTGAGCGACAATCGTTCTTATTATTTATCGTGCTACTCAAAACAAATAATAAAAGGAAAGACAACAAAAAGATTGGTATCTTTGCAGCGTTTTTATGGATGCTTATTTTACATATCTGCAACAGGACTCTACAATTCAGGCACTTCAACAGCCAGAGGATGGGAAACAACTATCCGGAATTAAGCAGGATTCGGTTATTGATATTTCAAAACAAAAAAAAGAAAGCACATCAACGCAGTTTCCCCCGGAAAAAACAAAAAAGAAATATACAGCCCAACAAATACGTTATTGGCGAAAGCGACAGGAAAATAAATTACTTGTTAACGGCTCCCGATATATCATGCCCCGCAGTTGGAACAATTTGGAGCTAAACTGTTCTGTAGATACTAATCTCATTTTACCAATCCGTGAGAAACCCCAGTTTGGCACCGACTGGCTAACCCTGCTTCTTTTTTTTATTGTCGCCATACTGGCTACAGTCTGGTATCCGTACATGAAATATATAAAACGTCTGTTTGTAGCCCTGGTTAATTATCCTACTTCGGTACGTTTATTATTGGAAAACAACAATGCAGGCTCTTTCCCGGTTCATCGTTTTAACCTGATATTTTACCTTACGGCCTCTGTTTTCATCTACCAAATTTTCAACTTCTTCAACCTATCAAATGCCTCAGAAGAAGCATTTTACTGGGGCAATATTTTTGTTTTTTCCGTTTTATTTCTTCTGGGAAAAAATTTATTGTACCGTGCAATTGCATGGCTTTTTGAAACAAAAGAAGAAACCAACGAATACCTTTTCAATGTAAATAGTTTTTATTCAATACTCGGAATTATTTTGTTACCACTAGTAGCATTAATTGCATTTGCTCCTTTTTATAATCCTTTTTTTCTGCTGTTAACCGGCATAATAATAGTGCTGATATTTTACTTTCTTTTATTAAAAAGGGGGGCTTTAATTTTATTAAGAAAACAATTTTCGATATTTTATCTCTTTTTGTACCTTTGTACCCTCGAATTATTGCCTTTGTTTATGCTTTATAAAGTTATCGCAAAATAAAAGGCAAATGTTTTACCAAAGCATAATATTTTGAAAGTTAAAAGCATTTTAGTTTCACAACCAGAGCCACAAACGGCAAAATCTCCTTATTTTGAATTGGCGGAGAAGAATTCCCTGAAAATCAATTTCAGACCTTTTATTCAGGTAGAAGGTGTTACGGCAAAAGAATTCAGAAAAACCCGCATTCAAATATTAGAGCACTCGGCTGTAATTTTTACAAGCCGTACTGCAATTGATCATTTCTTTAGAATTTGTCAGGATCTACGGCTTACAGTTCCTGACACAATGAAGTATTTCTGTATTTCGGAGTCAACAGCATTTTATCTCCAAAAATACATTGTTTACCGCAAGCGTAAAATATTTTATGCCAATGGGAAATTTGACAACCTGACAACTGTAATGAAGAAACATGCAGGCGAAAGGTTTTTAGTGCCTCTTTCGGATATTCACAAACAGGAAATTCCGACTTTATTGGACAAAGGAGGCTACAATTACACCAAGGCTATTCTTTACCGAACCGTTAGTGCCGACCTGTCGGATTTGGCCGAAATAAAATACGATGTTCTGGTCTTTTTCAGCCCATCGGGAATAAAATCACTTTTTCAAAATTTTCCTGATTTTGAACAAAACGGAACCCGTATTGCCTGTTTTGGGCCATCGACAGCAAAAGCAGTACGCGAAGCCGGTCTTCGTCTGGATATTGAAGCGCCTACCTCACAGGCTCCGTCAATGACCATGGCACTGGAACAATATATCAAAAAAATGAATAAAGGTTAATACATAATTTTATATATTGGTGAAGGCTGTTTGGCATTTGCCGAACAGCCTTTTTGCCATTAGCTACATATTTTCTCTTAATGGAAAACAATACAAACATTAAAACAAACATTTCCTTTTCGTTAAAAAAAAGCGAGCGGCTTTGTAGTAAAAAAGTTATTGGGCTGCTGTTTAATGAAGGAAAATCATTCCTGGTTTTTCCTTTCAAAATTGTTTTCCTCGAAACACAACTTCCTGCAACCACTCCGGCACAAGTTGCTTTTAGTGTAAGCAAAAAAAAGTTTAAAAGAGCAGTGCACCGCAACCGCATAAAAAGATTAATGCGAGAGGCCTATCGTTTAAACAAGCATGAACTTTATAAAAATACAGAGAACAGGCAACTCGCTGTTTTTTTTATTTTCGTAGGAGAAGAACTCCCCACCTTTAAAAAAGTAAACGATTCGATGAAAAAAGCCATCCGTAGAATTGCTCAAAGTTTTTCGCAGGCCTAAGTTATGGATCAGTTTAATTTTCTGTGGAGTAAAATAATTTAAAGATGTCCTTCCGGACGGGAAATACTTTTTCCAATAGCTGAAAATTCAAAAAAGCCACCGCTGACTACAAAAAGCTAAAAATAAATTCCAATCACTAAAATCAAGAAACTCCTCCTTTTAGCCTTTCGTTCCTCAAGTCTAACGTTCGTCATAATAACAACAAACTAATTTCTTCTTTTTTGCCTTTGTGCGGGCGTGTCAAAAATCCGTCAGTCGGGCTAATTTGATGCTTTGAAATGAGCTTCTATGAATATATCACAATGAAGAATAAAGTTTGTAAAGCGAATTACAGATGATACAATTAAAGCAAACAATTTTAATCATCAGAAAAAACGCAAAGGTTATTTTTGACGAGATTTTTTGTTTTTTTATCGATTGAAAAAAGTAAATGCCCGACCGGCATGAGGTCAAAAGTAAATAAAAGAGACTAAACTATATGTTGCTATTTGCTGATAGCAATTGAGCGAATTATGAATTACTCCACAACTTTTTCATGTGATCCTAAGTTATACCATTTTTTTCAAAACGAAACGTTAAAATTATAATGCTTAAATGCCAACAGACAATTGAAAAGGCTTAAGAGTTGGTGCTTAAGCGATGCCGAAGTCAACGTTTTTTATGGCCAATTCAATTGCCAATCGGTATTATGCTAACAATTTCCCGAGATTTGTAAACTTAGTATTGTAATCTTCTACCGATTTTAGAATTACTTCGCAGGCTTCTTCCTGCCCGTATATTGCCGCAATTTCGGTATTAGAGTCAACACCGGGCATGTCTTTGTAAGTAAGAAAATAGTGTTCTAAACGTTGAATAACAATTTCGGGAAGCTCTGACACATCTGTAAAATGTCCGTATACTGTATCGTTACGCAATACTGCAATAATTTTATCGTCAGCCTGATTGCCGTCAATCATTCGGAATCCGCCTATCGGACGGGCAGTAACCAACAGGTCGCCATGCGCCAAATCTTTCTCGGTTAAAACGCAAATATCAATAGGGTCGCCATCTCCTTTAATTTCTTTTTTCCCTGTTTTTTCAGAACAATATTGACCTACTTTTTCGCCACAAAATGTTTGGGGAATAAAGCCATAAAGAGCCGGTACCACATTCGAAAATTTCTGAGGGCGGTCAACCCGAAGGTAACCACTGTCTTTATCAATTTCGTATTTTACCGTATCTGTTGAAACGACTTCAATAAAAGCTGTTAACTCATTGGGAGCATCATTACCAATTGCAATACCGTGCCAGGGGTGTGATTTATAGCGCAATCCCATTAAACGTCCAATGGGATCTGATAGTCTGTCAACCATTTGTATCTTTTAAATTTAGCTCAATAGTAATGATTTTCATCGAAAGCAACACATTAATTTCAATTAAATTTACGACAATATTTTTCACTGGCAGCAGTGCACTACATATTCCACGCAAGAAAGTACGCGAAATTATGCCGTACACCTTCATAAAATCACCTTAACACCTCAACTTTATACACAACAGGAGAGAATGGTTCCGGGGTATTGTGTATAACTTTATCAATAATAAGTTCTTTTCTTAGTTCATGAGGAATAACCTGGGTGCTTGCCCCAAACGCAATTGAGGAAGGCATAATGAGCAAAGCACTCTCGCCGGGCTTTAACAATCTCAGTCCTTCTTCCAGTCCTTTTACAGCATGTCCTGTTCCCAGGCGGAAAGCAACCGGGTTGTTTTTGAAAGTTGAAAAATGAATGCTTCCGTCCAGGTACTTTCTTTCGAAATGCATCCGAACAAAATCGCCATTTCTCAAACATCGCCCGCTGTTTTTCGTTGTAAGCTTTTTAAAACACAAACCACTTGGATATTCTCTGGCCTGTTCAATTTTTTCTCTTTTAAGATAAGCTGCTATTGAATCTTTTTCAATGGCAAGTTTCTCCTGTTTGCTTTGAACCTGAACAACATCCAGATCGCAAATAAGTATAGAATGAGGCCTTAATTTTACCCGTGAATTAGAATACCACTTAAAAGCGGCAACAGAAGGAAGATAAAACCTAAATTTTTCGCCTTTCTTCATCAAATTACATCCGATATCAAGTCCCCGGGGAATAAGAGAACGCGTTTGATGTTCAAAAGCAACAAGTGTATCAGTATTGGCAACAAGCGTATCTCCGTTAAGCACCGAAACAGCACATTTCGCATAAACAATATCTCCCCGCTGGATTGTTTCTCCGGATGAGACTTCTTTGAGCTTTTGATAGTATATCCCTGCAGCATACTCTTTCGCCTGTATTTTATGCTTTGTAAGGTATGCACTGATTTTCCGCTCATCAGCAGCCTGCCTCTTTTCTGCTCCCGACATTTCATCTTTACATTGAGCAAAAAGAAAAAGAATAAAAAATAAATAAACAATTTTTTCCATGACTAGTTTTTGTGTAAATATTTGATTCTTTTGCCAATACGAACAAAATCACAGAAACGCTACACGCCATTTTTTTTTATTCTTTTTTTTACAACGCAACCATTTGCATAAAAATAAACACTATAACATAGATACGAATGTAGCGTTAAGCAGATTTCTTTCGTAATGACATTAGATAAAACCACATTATTATTTAAATCTTCGGATGACAACCCGACCCAAAGGTTGATTGAAGGTTGTAGGCGCAATAACCCAAAGTGCCAGGAAGAGCTTTATAAACATTTCTTCGGATATGCACTGGCAATTGCTGTGAGGTATACCGGCGATCGGAATAAAGCAATAGAGGTAGTTGATGATAGTTTTATGAAAGTTTTTGATAAGATCAGGCTGTATGATAAAAAACAAGATTTTAAAGGCTGGCTAAGACGAATTGTGGTGAATACTGCTATTGACGAAATCAGGAAACAACAGGCAAAGTCGATGCGGGAAAGAACAATAAACGGAAAAGATATCTTTTCCAATACAGTAAACGATACCGATTCCGGCATCCATGTTTCCGAAATTTACGAGCTGATAAAATATTTACCCAAGTTACACCGCTCTGTTTTTAACCTGTTCGAAATAGAAGGTTACAACCACAAAGAGATTGCAGATTTATTACAGATACCGGAAAGTTCGTCGAGAACTTACCTGACAAGAGCAAAAAAAGAATTGCGGGAGTTATATAAAAAATATTTCCGATGAAGAAAGACGGCGATGATAAAATATTGGACGAAATAATCGCTTCATTGAAAAATCACAATGAGGGGTATATCGACGGCTCATGGGAGAAATTTCAGAAAAAACGGGCGAAAAAGAAAAAGAAAACGGTATTTGCCATTTTTTCAGGAGGAATTGCAGCCATGTTCTTGTTGTGTATTATTGTTTATACCGCCGACAATATAAAACAGAAGCAACAAACGGAATGGCAGACCGAAAACAAAAATACGATTCAGACAGCACCTTTTAATAAGCAAATTGTTTTAAAAACAGACAGCGTTTCCAGTAAAAAAAGAAAACATGTTAAGCTAAAAGAAATTTCATCGTTGGATGCACAATTCTCTGTAAAGAAACAAAACACGATTCTTGCAGCATGTATCCAGCCGGCACCAGAAGAACGTAGTTCTGAATCGCAGGTTCAGGAAACATCTCAGTCCGGAAGCAACGCCGTTTTTTCGAATCCCGAAGGAAATGCAGCTATAAATAAATATCGAAAAATGCTGGTTTACAATCCCCCCAAAAACAAAACAAAAAAATTCAGTTGGGGAGTTTTAGTTCGCAATTCAATGGGTTCCTCAGCCAGAATGTCATTGGCATTTGGGGTGATAAACGAGATGAAATTTAACGATAAATTTTCGTGTAATACCGGCGTAATACTGGATCGCTACAAGCAGGATCCGAAACAGCCGGACGGTATGCTTTTTGATCCGGAGGAGGAACAGGAACCCGAAAATGTTGAATTAATGTTTTTGGATATTCCGCTAAACCTTAAAATGAAAATAGCAGAAATGAAACAAGGCAATGTTTTTGTTTCGGGGGGAATTTCTTCGTTGATATTTATTAACGAAAAATACAAGGACGGAGACAGAAGAGGCTCAAAAAATACATCGGTTCGTTTTCAGAATATAAACTTTGCAGGACAGGTTAATATATCGGGAGGTTACCAGTATCGCATTTCAACGAAAACAAACCTTTCCGTAGAAGCATACCTGAAAGTTCCGCTTTATAAATTAGCTGAAGAAAAACTTCATTTTTACCAATCAGGAATCAGTATGAAAATCTCCAGGTAAATACCGCAACTGGCTACTCTATCACCCCGTCTTTAATATGGAGAATTTTGTCTGAACGTTCTGCAAAATTATCATCATGGGTAACAATAATAAAAGTCTGTCCCATTTCGTCTCTCAGTCGGAACAACAATTCGTGCAACTCGTTTCTGTTGTTCGAATCAAGATTTCCTGACGGTTCGTCGGCCATTACAACGCCCGGACTATTAACAAGAGCCCGCGCCATTGCAACGCGCTGCTTCTCGCCACCTGAAAGTTCTGAAGGTTTATGCGTCATTCTGTTGGCCAATCCCAGGTATCCGAGCAAATCCTTTGCTTTTTTTTCGGCCTTTGCTTTTGATATTTTGGCAATAAAAGCCGGGATACAAACATTTTCCAGGGCATTAAATTCGGGCAATAAATGATGAAACTGAAACACAAAACCTATTTCACGATTCCGAAAAGCAGCCAATTGCTTGTCGGACATTGAGGAAATTCTCTTGTCTCCAAAATATATTTCGCCTTCATCGGGCTTACTCAGGGTGCCCAGGATTTGTAACAAAGTAGTTTTTCCTGCACCACTAGCTCCAACGATCGAATAAATTCGTCCGGGAGTAAACTCAATATCAATGCCCTTTAAAACTTCGAGAGAGCCAAAAGACTTCCGTATTTTTTGTGCTTTTATCAAAACCTGATTTTTTTTTGATGTATAAAAGTTAGTACGTCCCTATTTCGAATACCACATAAGCAATATATACTAAAATCAGCAATATGCCCACCGGTTTCTTCACTTTCCATCGGCCTAAAAATAATAAAATGACCAGTAATACCACTGCGCCCAGAAGAATAATTACCGAACGGGTTATGTTTCCTCCGGCCTCAATAGTATCGCCCGAAAGCAACATTACAATCATAAAAGGAAGCCCCAGCCCAACCAGTATGTCAAAAATATTTGACCCGATTGCATTGCTCACGGCCATATCTCCCCGCCCCTGTTTTGCAACAATAATAGACGAAAACAAATCGGGGACAGAAGTCCCGACGGCCAAAACGATAAGAGCAATTATAGTCTCGGAAACATTTAAGATATGAGCAGAAACAACGGCCACTTCGACCAAGACATAACTAAGTACGGCAATTAAAATAATAGACACAGCAAATACCCCGTAATAGTTTTTTTCCCGGGGAAATATAAATTTCAGGAAACGATCAAGCTGCCGGATAATTTTATTGGACTCTTCATTCTGCTCATGTTGCTTTTCGTCGCCTTTTACATCTTCGTAAGGGAAAATACGCTGCCAGTAAACCACTGCAAGCACATATACCACATATACCCCCAAGAATATACCGGATTCAAGAAGTGAGAAATTTCCGTCGTGAATAAAAAAGACCAGCAGGACTACCGTTAAGGTATAAAAAAGTAGATCGCGAATAAGAGGTGCTTTGGTAAGTTTTATCGTTTTGGCACAAGCTGCTGCACCAATTATTACCAACAAGTTAAATATTGCACTTCCCACAATACTCCCAATCCCAATTGCCCCGTGTTCTCCGGGTTTTAGCACGGCAAACAAGGCTACAAACAATTCGGGAGCACTTGATCCTACTGCCATTAATGTAGCGCCTGCTGCTTCTCCTGATAATTTAAGGTCTTTCGATATTTTATCCAGCGAAGCAATAAAAAATAAATCAACGATGCGTGCCAATACCACAAAACAGGTCAATAATATTAAAATATACAATAATATCATATGCATCTATTAAAGAAAAAATCACCCTTTTATTGAGTTATCAACTCCCTTTTTTATATCGTCGGTTTCTTTTTCGATGGAGGTGGTTACATCATCAATTCCTTTTTTTATATCTGAGGTATTTTCTTCCAGCTCGCGTTTAATTTCGTTTGTTGCTTTCCTGAACTCCCGCATTCCTTTTCCGAGAGTACGGGCAATGTCAGGAATGGCCTTCGACCCAAAAAAAAGCAATGCAAGCAACATCACCAGCACCAATTCGCCACCGCTTATAAATAACAAGTTATTGCTCATTGATATTTTTTCGTTTATTGCATGCAAATATATAAATAAGGACTCACTTTTTTCATCTGTTTATAATTGTTTATTTTTTAAAGTAACAGATGGAACTCCCATGATTATAAACATTCTCTAATGTGTAAAAAATTTCCTCATGGTTGTTTATCTGTCTGTTTTTTTATGTCGCCCGTTTGTTATGTGAGACAAAATATCAGTCATGCACGTATGTGTATCAGTTATAATATCAGCCATGGGCTGTTTCATCCTGAAGAGTACATAATTTAAACCTTTTAATTATATCATCTATTTCTCCTGAAAAAAGATTAAAACAGAAAAAAAAACTTAAAAAATACCAAGGATCAGTTTAACATTCTGGTTGGTAAAATGAAGTAAGAAGCGTTTAGTTTTAGACTAAGTTTTCTCCAATATTCTAGAGTGAAGAGTGTAAATTAATGAATTAAAAATTTTGATGACATTTTTCTTTTTTCAAGGCAAACTTTACAGGCATAGCAATAGCTACGGGAAAAAAAGGGAAATAGGGCAAAAACGAGTTATGAAGTAATACAATACCAAAGCCTGTAAAGACAAAAAGGACGGGTTCAACAACCCATCCTTTTCTCATTAAACTAACCTAACTAAACCTAAACTTATGAAAATAAACGTACCGCAAAAGTACAAGGAGTTTTTAAATCTGGCAAGAAATCAGGTGTTAAATCATGTTAAAGAACACCTAATTATTGTTAAAAACACATTACTGGGCAACAAAAGTATAATGAATAGACCCTTTTTGAGGCGAAGGAGCGGAATCGTCGCGGTTAAAAACAGTGCGCAATGCAGCTTCTTTGGCATATAAATAAACCTGTTCGTCCCGAACGGCAGTATTTTTTCTCGGGCTTGCTTCAATAACCCGTCCTTTACGGTTAACTTTTATATCAACAATTATTGTTCCGCCTCCCTGAGTAAGATAAACAGGAATAGGCAAACTTACATGATAACGATTTTCGAGGTAATAAACAATATTGCTTTCACCGGAATAAATCACATTTTTTATTTCTTCCCGGGTCATTCCATCAGTTGTTTCCACCGGCATTTTTATATCGCTCATGTCTACTATATCTTTCGCCAACTGGGAACTTACGTCAGAACGAAGATTCTGAGCTGCTTCAATTTCTTTCTGATAATCGGCATCAAAAAATTTATCAGCCGAAGTGGTAGTATTTTCTTTTGCAGTCCGGTTCGAAGCAATATTGCTCCTTTTATTTGCCGATAAGGAGGAAGCGCCTTTGTCTTGCTGATTTTCCTCCTGTTCCTCTGGCTGCAGCTCCGGCTCGGCCGGAAGATCAGGAAATTCAATCAAAATCTCCTCTTCTTTTGCATTGCCTTTAATATTAACATCGGCAAGTAAGAAGGCAGAAAACAAAAGAATATGAAATACCAGGGTGCCCATCACACCATAAATATGCTGTTTGTATATTTTCACCAGTTTCCGCACACGACAAAAATAAAACTAATAAAGGAGAAACAAGAATAAAGTAGCAGTGGGTAATTGCAGTTGGCTATAGAAATGTTTCCTAATGTTTAAGGCATAACCGTTGCTCCTCGTATAAAAGCCAGCACTCTTTACTTAGAACCTTTTAGTTTTTATGTACTTACTTCTTCTGAGACAAGAAATACAGCAGGTTTCCCGGAAACAGGATTTGTTTGGGTTACAACTACCGTTTTATAAACTGCTTCAATGTCTTCGTAATTCAATACCTCGCAAGGAGTACCAATTTTTCGTACACACCCATTTTCCATCATAACAAGGGTATCGCAATACTCCCCGGCAAGATTAAGATCGTGAATAATCATCAAAACGGTTAATTTCAATTCACGTTTTAACCTGCGAATAAGATTCAGAATCTGTACCTGATGGGTAATATCGAGATGCGCAGTTGGCTCATCCAGCAAAAGTAATTTCGGCTCCTGTGCCAGCGCACGGGCAATTCCTGCCAGTTGTTGTTCTCCCCCGCTCAGAGCATTCATATATTTGTTTTTTAATCTGTCAACTCCGGTTAATTTCATGTACTTTTCTGCAATTGCCAGATCTTCTTGCGTCTCAAAAAAACGAAATTTTTTACGATACGGGAAACGCCCCATCAGCACATACTCTTCAACGGTCATACTTCCGGCTTCAATATTTTGGGTAACTACTGCCAGATTTTGTGCTCGTTCCTTCATATTCATAAGTTGTAACGCTTTCCCCTTTAGAACAATACTTCCCGAAATTGCAGGAAGGTCGCAGGAAATGCCTTTAAAAAAAGTGGTTTTACCAGAACCATTTGGCCCTATTATCCCGGTAAAATCGCCTTTTTGAATTTCAATATCAATATCCGTCAATACAAAGTGTCCCGGATACCCGCAGGAAAAATGCCTTATTTCAAAAAAACTATCCATTTTATACGCCAACACTCATTAGTTTAATTTTATACGCGACTTAGAACGGCTTAATACAATAATAAAAACCAATCCTCCTACAATCCCTGTAATTACGCCAATAGGAAGTTCATTTGGAGAAATAATGGTTCGGGCAATTGTGTCGCAACACACAAGAAATACCGCCCCTCCCAAAAAGGAACCGAGCAATAATATACGATAATCGTTCCCGATTACCAGCCGCACAAGATGAGGGATTACCAGGCCCACAAATCCAATAACTCCGGCCACTGCCACTGCAATTCCGGTTAATAACGAAGACAGAAAAAATAAAATCCGGATGGTTAAATCGGTATTAATTCCTAAATGCTTGGCTTTGTCGTTCCCTAAACGCAAAGCATTTAAAGGTTGCACAAACAGATAGGATAAAAACAACCCGCCAAGCGAAGAATACAAAGCAATTCGTATCAACAAATAATTGGTTTCGTCCAGCGACCCCATTACCCAAAACACAATACTATGAACATTTTCGGTAGTAGTTACCGACATCAAAAACATCATTGCCGAAGAAGATACAAAACTAATCATTACCCCAATAAGCAGCATGCTGTTAATGCTTAAACCACCACGCCTGATGCTCAAAAAATAAACAAAAAACAGTGTTATTAGCGCGCCGGCAAAACCAAACAACGGAAGCGAAAGAAAAGTTACCGCATTTAATCCTGACACGATGGCAATAGCAATGCCTAAAGCAGCCCCCCCTGAAATCCCCAGGGTATAAGGTTCGACCAACGGATTGCGATAAATCCCTTGTAAAATAGCGCCCGAGAGACTTAATGCTCCGCCAACCGAAACAGAAAGAATAATCCGGGGGAGCCGTATTTTGGTCAGCACCGTATAAGCGATTGATTGTTTATCACAAAAAGCTTCTTCGAGTTGAACCAACGATATTTTAATTTCACCCGAAAAAAGAGAAACAACAACGGCAACAACAAACAACACTAACAGCACTGCCAGAAATAAAATCCATTTCCAATATCGGTTTCTCATATGAACTTATTATATTTTAATTTCTTATTACTAGGATTTCCCCGGGAATAAACCTTTTAAGTCAAAAAAATAATTGCTTACAAATATAAGCGATACTGTATCAGACAACAAACAAAAAAAATATAGAAATGCCCCCGTCTTTCTCCGCGTTTCAAGAACGCCACAAATACCTCACAATCAAACCCATAATAAAATCATTTTATCAAATCAGACATACTTATTTTCGAATGTCTGAATTTTGAACTTTTTCCCTCTTCTTATATTTTTAGCTATATTTGCGCGCAAACCAGCGACTAATCTTACTTGGATATTTGTTTTCGGAAGTCGCATTATGCTTTAAAATGAACATAAAAACAGACAAGGTTGGTATTATTGGGAGCGGAAGTTGGGCAACAGCTATTTCAAAAATGTTGCTTGAAAATGTAAGTGAAATAAATTGGTTTTTCCGCAAACAGGAAACCATTGAAACTTTTAAAAAATACGGACACAATCCGCGTTACCTGAGGGGTATCGATTTTGAAACCTCTCGCATTTCTTTTTATAACGATATAAATAAAATAACCGAGGAATCGGATATTATTGTGCTAGTGGTTCCGTCAGCGTTTCTTCCCGGCATTTTTGAAAACCTGGAAACCGATCTTAGTAAAAAATATATCCTTTCGGGCATAAAAGGTATCATCCCGGAAGAAAACCTGTTGGTAGCCGAATACCTCAATAAACACTTCAATGTTTCTCCCGATATGATGGGAGTTATAACTGGCCCCTGTCATGCCGAAGAAGTAGCACAGGAAAGGCTTTCGTACCTTACCATTGCCGGAACAGACGAAGGAAGAGTGGCCAAATTTGCACAATTGCTGGAAAGCGAATACATTCTCACCTCCCTGTCCGATGACATTTGGGGAACAGAATATTCGGCAGTTTTAAAAAATGTAGTTTCTATTGCCGCCGGAATTGCTCACGGTCTCCGCTATGGCGACAATTTCCACGCCGTTCTTATTTCCAGGGCCATACAGGAAATTAAACGTTTTGTAGATAAAGTACACCCGATTTCCCGCGACATTAAAAGTCCTGCATATCTTGGCGACCTGATGGTAACTGCCTATTCGCAATACAGCCGCAACCGCACCTTTGGAACTATGATTGGAAAAGGCTATTCGGTAAAGGCTGCTCAATGGGAATTAAATATGATTGCTGAAGGCTATTATGCATCTAAATCCATTCATATTATCAACCAGGAATACGGGGTTTACATGCCTATTTCAAATACGGTTTACCAAATTCTCTATGAAGATGTTTCGCCAATAAAAGCGATGGCAAAACTTACAGAAGCACTTAGAGATAACGCATAAGAGTTCTAGTGGCAAGTCAGGAGTAACCTGCCAGGACGTTTCTTGTAGATGTCAGTATTATTTGCATTCTGGATATCAGTTGTTTTGTAGCTCGCTGCTCTGGGGAAATCAATTTTACTGGTTATTTTCAGCTTCGTTCCGCACTGAAAAGTGCAGTTTATTTCAGTCCAAGGCGTTGCCTTGGGAGAGTTGGAAAAATACCATAATATCTGTAAAGGCAGCATAATCTGCCCTTTCAGAGCGCAGTTGTAACTTGTTGCGGTGCAAAGTGCCCCTCCCTCTTCCTGTACGAAGACAAAAAAACCGGACTTAGAAAAGCCCGGCTCCTGTAAAATCGCTTATACCGATTTAATATCTCAATGAGACTTGAATTCACTGACTTCAACATCGCTCAGCCAGCAACTTTAAGTCTCTTTTTTTTATTTTCGGCATTAATCCCGATGTACCTCAACGGTCTCGGCTATGTTGCGCGAAAATTACTTTTCAAACCGAGAAAATGCCCGGGCGGGTTACAAAGCTACGAATTGAGCATTTACCCGCTATTGCCTATCGCTATTGTTGTGTGTTAGGCTTTTATACTATTTGCATTTGTTTGTCATTTACTTTTACATTAAACTGAAATTCAGTTTTTAATGCATTAAAAACTTTCATAATAGTCTCAATAGTAGTACTATTTGCGTGATTTTCAAGCTTAGAGATTTGAGATTTATTAACGCATTTCTTTCCATGCATTAATCAAACCGTTGGTTGAAGCATCGTGCCCCTCAACTTTTTCCTCTCCATCAAGCTCGGGCAGAATGGCTTTTGCCAACTGTTTTCCAAGTTCAACGCCCCATTGGTCGAAACTATAGATATTCCAGATAATTCCTTGAACAAAAATCTTATGTTCGTACATGGCAATTAATGAACCGAGAGTATGCGGAGTAAGCTTTTTAACCAAAATTGAATTGGTAGGCACATTTCCCAAAAACACTTTAAATGGCAACAGTGCAGCAATTTCTGCATCGGTTTTTCCGGCAGCTTTTAACTCGGCAGTTACCTGTTCTTTGGTTTTACCCACCATTAAAGCTTCGGTTTGTGCAAAAAAGTTGGCTAACAACTTTTTATGATGGTCGCCAATTTTATTATGGTTAATTGCAGCAGCAATAAAATCGCAAGGAATCAATTTCGTTCCCTGGTGAATTAACTGGTAAAATGCATGTTGACCGTTTGTTCCGGGCTCTCCCCAAATGATCGGTCCGGTTTGATAATCGACCTGATTTCCGTTACGATTGACATATTTCCCGTTACTTTCCATATTTCCCTGTTGGAAATAGGCGGAAAAACGATGCATGTACTGGTCGTAAGGCAAAATCGCTTCGGTTTCGGAGCCATAAAAGTTATTGTACCAAATACCAATCAATGCCAGGGTTACCGGAATATTTTTATCGAAATCGGCAGTACGGAAATGCTGATCCATGGCATGTGCTCCTTCCAGCAATTGAATATAATTGTCGAACCCAATTCCGAGAATGATGGACAAACCAATAGCTGACCACAAAGAATAGCGTCCGCCGACCCAATTCCAGAAACGAAACATATTGTCGGTATCAATCCCGAAAGCGGCAACCTCTTTGGCATTAGTTGAAACGGCAACAAAGTGTTTGGCTACATGCTCCATTTCTTTGGCCGACGCCAAAAACCAGTCTTTTGCAGAGTTTGCATTTGTCATTGTTTCCTGTGTGGTAAATGTTTTGGAAGCAATGATAAATAAGGTGGTCTCCGGATTTACCTCTTTCAGGGTTTCGGCAATGTGCGTACCATCTACGTTTGACACAAAATGCAGGTTCAAATGATTTTTATATGGTTTCAGGGCTTCGGTAACCATCAGGGGGCCAAGGTCGGATCCGCCAATACCGATATTTACCACATCGGTAATCGCCTTGCCTGTATAGCCTTTCCATTCGCCGGAAATTACTTTCCCGGAAAAAGATTTCATCTGATTGAGCACTGCATTCACTTCGGGCATTACGTCTTTTTCATCAACCATAATTGGCGTATTACTACGGTTTCGTAAAGCCACATGCAACACGGCACGATCTTCGGTAGCATTTATTTTTTCGCCTGAGAACATGCTTTCTATTGCGCTTCTCAGATCGCATTCTTTTGCAAGGTCAAGCAATGTTGATTTTTCTTCATCGGTTAAGATATTTTTTGAAAAATCGATTAGAATATCTTCAAAACGGAGCGAATATTTTTCAAAACGTTGATTATCCTTCTCAAAAAGGTCTTTGATTTGCGTATCTTCAAACTCGAAATACATTTCTTCGAGTTTTTTCCATGCTTTTGTTTCTGTTGGATTGATCTTTGGCAACATATTTAAAAGTTTTTATTCTGAAGACAGAGGTACTCCTCCCTAAAGGACTGTTTCAAAATAACCGGATACTTTCTGCCCAGTCCTGAGATTGCCTTCATTTGTTTTGCACAAAGATAAAGGAATTTTTATTCGGTTTTGTTTTCTATTTATGTATAAATTTTATTCGAAAAAAAATCGAGATCAATTTTAGAAACTCATTTCGGCTCTAAAGAAGATTCCGTCTTTATCTGTAAAATCTTTGCAGGCATAAGTCCCTCCGAACTGGTGCACATATTCCACCCGTAAAACTTTAAGTATATTGGTCAATCCCACTCCTACTTCAGCATAAGGCCTGCTCATTTTGGTAGTATTGTAGTAACCCGGCAAATCAAAAACAGGCTTATAAGAGCTATTCAATTTTCCATAGTGGCATTTAAAAGAAACCATCTCCCTCAGTCTCAGCTTTTTTATCAATGGAAGGCGGTTTAGGAGAATACCTCCGCCGTTTAAATCCCAATGAAAATTGGTGTACACATTATGGGCAAATGCAGCATGATGCAACAGGTTGTAACGGTATTTGGCATAGCCCAGCGACATGGAGCCTACTGGCTGGTCGAGCAAATCGTAAGGAGCGTCGCCCAGAAGATATCCGCCGTTCAGCATATAGCGCATAAACGTAAGCCCCATATTTACCCGTCCTACTATTGAGGCATGAAACTGGGCATACATTCCAAAATCTTTGTCTCCCCGGGGCAATTTTACCTGGCCTAAATCCATGCTTAGGTTAATCACCGGGGTTTGATCGATGTAATAGACGCGGGCAAAAAAGTATTTATCATAATACTGTCCGAATGCCAGACGGGTATTAAACAGTACTCCGTAGTTGTTGTAGGTACGATAATCGGTACCGTTGTTTACAAAATGTACATCAGGCGTGTTAATGTTGTGCAAGAAATAGGGTGAAATCTCAATGCACACATCTTCGCGGGCATTGTATTCGACCATCAGATTTACACTCTTTTCTTCTTTCAGATACGGATTCTTTTCCCTGCCGGTAATTGCAGCAATAAAATTTCCGTTTCCCCGGGTATTCGGGTTCTTTTTAATAAAACGGAGGTATTTGTCCTGCGAAACCAGCGTATAATCGTCAGAATAATTCATTCGGAGAATAATCTTATCGACAGGCAAAGGCTGCCATGCAAAATTAACGCCGAACTTCATTTCTTTGCTTTTTGTCCCATAACCAAGAAAACCGCCGACAGTAAACCGCTCAAACATTCGTATCCCGGTACGCAGTGGCAGCGAAAAACGTTGTCCTTCGATGGCATTGGTACTATAAATATCGAATACCGGGCCAACTTCAATTTTGCCACAGTCAATATAACTTGTCAGTACCATTCCACCAATGGCATCAATTCCCTGTACAATCGAGTTTTCTTTCAGTTTTTCCACCCGGCTGTAAGCCCCTTCGTCAAGCGAATTGGATGTTACAAATTCGGGTTGTCTCTTCCAGCTCCGAGGTTTCACATCATTAAGCCTTTTCGATGTAGAATAACGTGTATTTTTAGTTACCAGCCAATTTCCCCCCGAAATATCGTCGATACGTTGCGATCCATATATTTCGGTTGTATCTCTATTGGATAGCAAAGCCAGGTTCAGGCTGATTTGCTGGTTGTTGTAAAACCATTTCCCCTCCTCGTTTTTTGCAAAATTTACTTTTGACTTAAAACCATTTACGAAATTTATATTGGCTTCTTTTTGCACATAAGCCAGCATGTCGGTTAATGCAAAAGTGCTGTCTTCCACGGTAAAACGCCCGGTAAATAAAGGGTTGTATTTATTTTTAGGCGAAAAGGAAAAATTAAAATACTTCCTGTCGCCAATGTATGTACTGTCGTTCAGGTAAAAATTATAATGCAAAGATGCCGAATTACTTAATGGCGAAGTTATACCTCTCCCCAAAATGTATATCTGGTCTTTATAAAAGTCCATATCAATCACCACATTCAGCAAAATCAGGCTTTCGATGGTCTGGTTCAGCTTGGGAAAAATACCGTCTTTACGGGTATAAACAAGGCTGTCTTTCCCGTTACTTACTTTTTCGCCCTGCTCTGCAAGATAAATCGGCGAGAAACAAAGGCTCTGCCCGTCAAGTTTCATGGTTACCTCATCCAGGTTATGAAAAATTCGCCGGGTGGTTTTCGAGGTCGAATCAAGAGCAAGGTATACCGTTGTTTGTGCAAAAGTTTTATAGTCGTTTATCTTTTCGATATTGACCCGGTTTATTTTTTTCCGTTGCTGTATTTTCTTCAACAGAACTTTTGCACGCGGAATTTCAGGTTTAACCGTAACCTCGCCAAGTTGCATAACCTCTTCCGTAAGATAAACCGTCAAAGGGTTTTCTGTAATATTTTTTGCAGGAATTTCTTTCCGGTAGTAGCCAACTGTTGATATACAAAGCGTATCTTTTTTTGATAATCTCAGGGTAAATTTACCGTCTACATCCGACATTGTACCCATTGTTGTTCCCCTAATCCAAATGTTTGCAAACGGGATTGCTTCGCGGGTTTTGTTATCTTTTACCAAACCGGTTATCTCCTGTGCTGAAATCCCGAAATTAGAAAAGACAATTAATACAATAAGACTTATTTTATGCCACATACCTATTCTTTTTCTTTTTGCAACAGCCAATACATTCCTTTTACGCCGATTTGTATATCGTCAAGTTTAAAAAGAACAAAAATTTTCTCGATATAAGCCAGCGTTCCCCAAATGCAAACCAGATAAAACATCCACGGATAAAAGCCAAAAACAAATAATATGAAAAAGAATATACTTTGGGCATACCCGGCCGAAACTGCCGAATAAAGATGTAGACCGGGGATTTTCCCGAAACGGGCAAAAGAAACCATATAGCTAAGTGCAAACACACTAAGAAAAAGAAACAAAACCCATGCATGAGGGGCAATTTCGCTCCATTTAAAAACAAATAAACCGAGCATGGCCATGGCATAGGTGCAAATGTCGGCAAGATTGTCGAGTGCTGCCCCAAAATGGGTTTGAAGTTTAAAAATCCGGGCAATATTTCCATCCAATACATCGCTTACCAAACTGATGCACAAGAGGATAACAAACCACTGTTCGCGACCTGTTAATGCCATAAACAATATCACAGGAAATGCCAAAAGGCGATATAAACTTATAAAATTAGGGACATTAATTATTTTTTCGCCACGTACTGTTATTGGTTTCATCTGTATAAATTTTTATGAAGCCCGTTTGTTGGGTGAGATAAAATATCAGTCATGCACGTATGTGTATCAGTTATAATCTCAGCCATGGGCTGTTTCATTTTTTTATTTCTTAACTTTTTTTAGCCCTTGTAGCTTCTTCGATGCGCCGGTCTCCCGTTGTACGTCGGGAACAATTCGGAACAAAGCAAAGAAAAAGGGGGATGCTAATTACAACTTATTTTCGAATTAATTACCGCGCTGTCTGCTTTCTCCGGATGCTGTTTTTTTTCCTCCAGGCTGTTAATGAAATATTCCAACATTCGCGAAACAGATGTCCTGTCCGGCCCGGTTTTAGAGGCCTGCACAAACGTATCGCGGTGTTTTGTCTCAAACAAAAGATTTGTATCGACATAGCTGTGAGTGAACGACATGCCAACAGCTGCCAGCCGCTCAATTGAGCTCATTCCCTGGCGGTCAAAATCTTTCAACGGAACAATATGGACAGGCATCAACTGGTTCAGGGTATCAATAATGTACTTATTTCGAACCGGGCTGTCGGACACAAAATTCATGATTGCCGGCAACGTTCCGGCATCAATTACTTTACATAAATGATTAACCACCGTATCAACCGGAATTAAATTTTGTGTTGAATCGGGGTCTACCTGTATCCTGATCTCCCGTCCGGGGTAACGCTGGGCAAGACGATACATACGTTTAGTGAAATCAAAAATACCATAATCGGTTTTTGTTATTCCGGATTCGTTGTTTCCCACTACCTGCGATAAGCGGATAATGTATGCATTCAGCCCTTTCTTGTCGATGTATTTCTTTACAATATTCTCTGCAAAACGTTTGGATTGTTCGTAATAATTCCGAAAAGAAGAGATATCTTCGTTGTTATAAAAATTTTCGGAAAACCTCCCGGAGAACCTTCCACACGAATAAGCTGTACTGATATGCATAAACCGGGATTTTTTTGTAGCATATCTTAAAAACACACTAATCGAATTTTCTACTCCTTCAATATTGGTTGAAAAGATTTCATCGACCGATTTTTCGTCGTATTTCAAACTGGCCGCAAAATGGAAATAATCCACATCTTTACGGAAAATCTTTCTCAAATCAGCTTCCTGCAACGAAAAATCTTTTTGAAGCAAAGAATACCCATAAACCGTTAACCTACTTGTGTCAGTCTCACTGCCATCGTTAAGGTTAGCCAGCACTTTTTTTATCCTGTCTGTTGGTGAATATTTTTTATTGGGTCGAACCAATGCAATTACATTCACCCCTTGCTTTAGTAACTTGTTAATAAAGTTTGAGGCTACATATCCGTTTGCCCCGTTTACGACTACTGTTTTCATCTGTCTAAATTTTTGTGTCTCCCATTTGTTATGTGAGAAAAAATAACAGTCATATTCCTGGGTACCTCTGTTATTATCTCAGCCATGGGCTGTTTCATTTCTGTTTATATTGTTTGTTTTCTGTTTCGAGTTTTATTTTTCAATCATCATTCGTTATTCTAAAGACACCATAGCAGCACCAGTATTCCACTTAACGGAATACTCAGGTTATCGGATCCGCGCCAGCTTAACAGTTCGGCCAATGTGGTAACAATGGCCATTAGCATTGCAAGCCAGAAAGTTTTTAAGTCGAATACTTCGCGATGAAAGTACAAGGCTATTATGCTGACAACAAAGCTGGTTACAAGAAAAGCCCCGGAGCCCAGCCATGTTTTATTTATCTTCCGTCCAAATAGTTTTATGCGTCCGTTATAATTTTTAATATTTATCCCCAAAATTGCAGCCATAGGATCGCTAATGGCAAGAATAAGCATGGGGAGTATATATAAAAATTTATTTTCCATCAGGGAAGAAATCAGGAATGTTACGTAAATGGATAACGGAAGCAGATAGCTGCCTATTGATTTGCGTTCAACATCGTGTATTGAGTTTAGCTGTTTGCCGTTCATGGTATAAAACAATACGGCAGCAAACAACAGCGCAAGAACTAAAACGTACCAGTGAGAAGGGAAAATATAAGGAAACGGAATAGTTGCCAATACCGAAGAAAAATGTGCAAATTTTCGGGTTATTTCCCCTTGTGCATTAAGTCTCCGGTATACCAGTTCGTTAAAAATCAATAACAAACTAACTCCAATTAAATATACAACCGATAATACTACTAAATTACTCATATATTTTCTTTTTGTTAAAAGCCTAAAACATAAATACTAAATGCCACCCATGCCCCGCCGGCCAACAGACTGTCAAAACGATCGAGAAAACCACCATGCCCGGGAATGAGCCTGCTATAATCTTTTACCTTGTATTTTCGTTTGTAATACGAAGCCAGTAAATCGCCAATAAAAGCAAAAACAACAATTCCTCCGGCTATTAACAGGAGTGGTAAAACATTCCTGTTACAAAGTTTGTTCATTAGCAGAGCACTTGCCAATGCTGTTATTGCTCCGCCTATTAGTCCGCCTAATGTTTTATTCGGACTGATATCTGGGACTATTTTTTTATGTCCCCAAAGCTGTCCGGTTATCTGACTAAAACTATCGAAAATGGAAAGCACCAGAAATGAAAACAGTATTAGCTCTTTGTTTAATCCGCTAAAAAAATAAAAGCCCACTGACAATACAGAGAAAACAAACAGGGATCCGGCAAAATACCCGGGGTGTCTAAAACGGCTTTTCCAAAACAGGTAAAACAGCTCAAGAAAACCAGCAACAATAATCAGTCCCGACAAATAACGAAAGACAGTACTATCTATAACAATACTGAAAAACAAAATGTTTATAATAATGAAATAAACTCCGAACTTTGTGTAGCTGTTCCGTGCAACCTGTGGTTCTTTATGCCTGTTGATAAGGTAAAAGCCAAGTCCTCCCAACACAAAATAAATAAGTATTACAATGTAAATAAGTTTTATCATAAATTGTTTTCCAGCTTCATTTTCAATAATTAACAAATTTGTTTAACTTAGCTTTTAAACCATGCGGTCAAAAATAAGGGAAATAAAAATGTTAACCAATCGTTTTTCCAATAATCATTAAAACACCAATAGCCGCCATAATAGCTGCATACCAATAGCCGGCTGTTTTTTCAGCTTTATTGAGCTTTGCTTTTGCCAGCAGAAAAGGTCCGGCCAATGCACCAATAGCAGAACCTGCCGTTAAAAAACAAACCAAGGTAAGGTCAATCCTTCCCACCAAAAAATGTGCACCAATGGCAAATACGGTATTGCACAAAACAATAAGCAGCGATGTTCCAATCACCATTTTCAATGCAATCTCCAAAGAGAACAAACCGGCAATAACCGGGGCTGTTCCGCTAGTGCCGAAAGTTCCGGTGATCATTCCTGCAAACAGTCCAAAAAATGAACTTTTTGCGTTTCTAATGATCCCCGGTCTCTCCTTCGGCTTTCTGTTTCTGTTTCCTGTTTCTTGTTTCTTCCGTGTACTTACTATCATATTTAAAGCAATCAGGATAGAATATACCCCAAATGCAACTTTTAGCTGTCTCTCACTCAGCAGCTCCGTTATCTGGGCTCCCGCAAAAGCGCCAATAATTCCGACAACAATAAAAATCAATGCCGTTTTAGAATCAATATTTCCTCTGCGCCAATGCCCCCATGAACCAACCACGCAAATTGGCAAGGTAGCAACCAGTGAAGTTATCACCGCAGTTTGCATCGGCACTCCTATAAGAAGTGTTAAAACCGGCAAAAAGAAAAAACCGCCTCCTCCACCCACCATGGTACCAAACAAACCAATTACAAGCCCTATAAAGGGTAGAATGTAATAACAGCTTTGTATGTCAGAAAATTCAATCATCTGTTCTGTTTTCTATAGCTATTAGCTTCGAGTCTTTAGTTGTGAGCAGTGAGTTGCGAGTTTCAGGCATTCATAAAATAATAGCTTCTTTCAATCTCGTCAATCTTTCTTCTGCTACTTTCTTCTTAATCTTCCTTTTTCTGTTTTCTGCTCACCTCAACCCGTTGTAATTCAATTGTTCCCAGGGCATGTTTCATTTCTGCCTGTTGCAAAATACCATCTTCATAAAAATAGCGGTTTAATTCTCTGCCTTTTTCATCCTTAACATTATAAACATGTGCCTCTAAAGCATTTATCTGTCTGTTCTCTGCCGTTCTTTCCTTAAAAATTTTTTTTATACCTACCGGTTCGTTAAAATAGACCAAGCTCCCACTGTAGGTAACAGGGCTATTTATAAAAGAGGTATCCCCTTTGGTAATTAACTGGTATTTTCCTTCTTTTAATTTTAAAGAAACAACCGAATTTAATTTACCGTTTTTATAGGTTTCAACATGTGCGCTTTGTAATGTTCCCTGCTTATAAACGGTATGCTGAATGTATTTTACCTGATACGAAAAAAGAAGTTTTACTTTTACATCGGTCACGGCCTTAATCTCTACCGTTCCATTCTCTTCGGTCTGACTTACAGAAAAACGTCCGATATTCGCTCCCAAAAGCGACATACTGTATTCGGCCTCCAGTTTTGAGGTTCTGGCAAAAACGGAAGTAGTTCCAAAAACAACAAGCAAAACCAATAAGCATTTAATTCCGTTTATAAAAAACATTGAGCTATTGGTTAGCCAGCTCCTGTCCCAACATACATCGGTACTGTTTTCATATATCAAATGCCTGCCGGTTAGCTTTCTTGTTGATATTCTGGTATTTGTTTTCATGCAACAGTTTCGTTCTTTTTCTTGTTAAAATAACAAACAAGTAACCCGGAAAAAGCAACATTACCGCTTTCTGATTGTCTACCCTTTGCAGGACAACCGGTAATGTTCTTCCTCTTATTTTTCCCTTTTCAAAAGCTTTTTCACACCTTTTTTTCGTATTCTGAAATAATGGAGCCAACTCTTTCTTTAATGAACTCCAATCCGATTATTATTCTTTTCTGAAAAAGGGCATTCTTTGAATTCTTATCTTTCTTTAATTCAATTATTTTGTACATTGTATCCAGTATCTTCTGTGTTTTTTTCTGAAATTTTCGAACCATCTCGTCAGCCTCATAGGTTGCAATCCTGAAGTAACGTTTTCGGTCGCCGAAATAAGTAACAGATTCTATTACACCATGGATTTCAAGGTTTTTCAATGCTGTGCTTACTGCACTTTTGCTGATTTGCATTTCCTTCACAATTTCATCAAAAGTAAATTCTTCCTTGTCCATAATCATGAGCAAACCAAATATACGGGCAGCTGTAGGTTGAAATCCTTCCTGCTCTTTTTGCCGGGCGTAATATTCAACCAACTCTCTTTGCTGTGCTATTCTTTCCGCGTCTTCCATTGTAATATTTACTTTACATTAAGTTGATGCAAACTTAAAGTTTTTTTAGTTCTTAACAAAAAGAACCATATTGGTTTTTGCTCAGGAAAACGGACTTTATTTATTATAAAGGGTAAAAATATTCCGTTTTTTACAGGCAAAATAGCCTGATTATATTTAATTATATCCATAAAACATTTTTTAACGAATACTTCCAGCAAGAAATATTCGTTAAAAGAACATTAAATATTGTTACCGGTTAACAAGAAAGCATACCAACTGCTGTTTTTAGCACTTGAAATGAAACTTTTGAAAGATGAGTGTTTCGCTTATGGCCTGAGGCAAAGACAACGAGACATTTTGCCCCGTTGCCTGCACTACAAAAAAGCTCAATGAAAATAACATCCCCAACAATTTACGTTTCTGTTTTCATTTCTGTTTCATATTTGTCATCTTGCTCAATCCGCCCCATTCGGCAGGATGCTGTCTCAAAAGAAATATTTTTAATAAATGTAGTTCGCAAACGGATGTACTTTATTTTCATCATCGCAGAACCGACCATTCGGTTTATTTTATTCTCTAAAAGAGGGTGTCCAAAAAGAAAATTACATTACAATGACACTTTCAATTTGAAACTGTTTCGTTTTTACCCCTCCAAACCTCCCCTAAAGTGGGAGGCTTAAAGTCCCCTACAGGAGATTTAGGGGTAATAAACCAAGTGGTTACTTATAAATTGTAAGTTCATAT